>Ga0157373_10000009_pt1 | contig 201551 bp, 201 predicted proteins | sample C65metaG_FD_113460 | JGI IMG/M metagenome (GOLD analysis project Ga0157373, IMG submission 113460) | Corn rhizosphere microbial communities from Kellogg Biological Station, Michigan, USA - C6-5 metaG | ecosystem: Host-associated > Plants > Roots > Rhizosphere > Soil | place: USA: Michigan...
ATACTGATGCTAATGTGACTGTAACATCATTTTATTTGGATCCAACAGCACCAGATGATTATGTTGTGGTGATTGTAAATTCATAATAATATAAATTAGTTTCAAGCCCTTAAATTCAATGCTTAAGAGCTTTTTTTACTAAATTTAAAATGTTATGAAGGATAATGATTTTATTTAGATTAGAAATGCTATAAAAGTAAATGGCACCAACTGTCTTTTGTTGGCGCCATTTAGCATTGTACCCATAACCGAAGAGATGTCGGAATATCTGGTGGAAGATTTAGAAAGAATCATGGAAGTTTCACAACCCCAGTCTTTATGATTTATTTTAAATGGTGGATTAAGTGCAAGTCTTTTTACCATAAAGACTGTCTCATAACAAGCGGTCTAATATCGTTTATGTAAAATAAAATTTCAACTTCTTATATCGCAAACTATATGTTCTGTGCTGAAAATATAAGTAATTGAACAATTATAATTTGACTTTATTATTCTGAAAGTTTGAAAGTAAACTCGTTTCTTGAATCTGTTTTATAAGCATATTTTTGGGTAATTGGCGAAATACCGAAAAGAGGAGAATATGTTTTCACTTTTACCGTTTTATTATCCGGATAGAATTCAATAATTCTCAGCCAGCCATCACCTCCGTTACCATCACGATGACCACCACCTTCACTTTGCATATCAAAAAGCATCTGATTCACGTTTTTCCCATAACTGTTGTGATCTACACGAAAACCTTCTCCTGAAATATGGCCACTTAATACCAATTGGAGATTTTGAGACGGCTCTATCAGCTTTTTCCATATTTGTTCTCCGTTATTAGATTCCGGAAGTACGATGGTTTTTGATTTTTGCGGAACATTGTTTATTAGAAAAGGCTCATACATAAACCACGAATTTGCTTTATCAGTTCTCTTATCTTTTTCATTTAAAAAGGCGTGGGTGATTAAAATTGATTTATGGTTTTTGTATTGAGGCATATCCAATACTTTTTTAGCCCATTCCAATGCTTTATTTCTTGGCGCAAATTCAAGGCTGAGAAATAAATAGTCCTGGCCATTTAATCCTTTCAATTCTAAAACAGAATTTTCCATGCTTGGAGCACCGGCATCATTAAAAAAGTTCTGTGCTAAATATTTCTGATTTAAATAATTAAAATTAGACGGAAAAAACTCGTTGTAACGAGAAAATCTTCTGCCTTCTTCATTAATACTAAAATCATGATTTCCCGTTGCAGCAACGTAAGGGACTTTTCCATTCAGCCTTCCTAAGATTGACTGCACAGATTTCCATTGGTCATCTGCACTTTGGTCGCCATCATATCCTTGATTAAGTATGTTATTATGTTCCACCAAGTCACCAACCTGACAAACCATTTTAATATTTAACGGAGAAATATTATCCTCAATCCATCTTACCATCAAATCTAGAACAGGCTGGTTTCTGTTCCACTTCACATAGTTTTGGGTGTCCGGTATCAGGATGATGCTCCATGATTTTTCATTATCTAATTTTGGAGTCTGAAATTTGTCCTGTGCAAAAATCACTGCAGACAGTAGTAAAAGCAATATTGATATATTCTTCTTCATAATTTTTCTTTAAAATTAATAACCAGGGTTTTGTTTTAATAATGGATTTGCGTCCATTTCTGATTGTGGTATCGGCCAATATTCATCTTTATTTGGCGTGTACACCACTTGCTGTGTTGAGAAAGATGCTGAAGCTTGTGAATGATTATAAATAGGATTCGCGCTTTCATCAAAACCTGTTATTACAGATTTTGTCCAGTTATTTCCGTTACGGTTTAGGTATAAATATCCGTTCATCACGGTGTTTGCAATGCCCCAACGTCTGATGTCATACCATCTCAAGCCGTCATTTGCCAGTTCTACTTTTCTTTCGTATCGAAGGGCTTTTCTCAATTGAGCCTGTGACATTCCGGTCGGTAAAGCCGGCATTTTCGCACGCAATCTGATCTGATTAATCATATCATAAACCGAATTATCCAACTGATTCGACTCAATTTTTGCTTCTGCGTAAATCAACATTAATTCTGATAATCTGAAAATCCCAACATTTAAATCTGAATTTCCACTTACTGAAGTAGAATTAAAATCAGCAAGATCAACTACTTTTCTCCAAAGATAGCCGCTGAAAGAACGATATGCATTCGTAGCATCTGCATTGGTAACTTGGGTTGGTGCTCCGGCCGACCAATAATTATTAACTTTAGTGAAAGAGGTATGAGGCTCGAATTGGTATCCCAAATATCTTGAATGTGGTCTTACTGCGTACATATCCAAACGTGGATCTCTGTTTTTAAACGGATTTGTCTGGTCATATAACGGAGAATCTAGTATAGAAAGACCATCTGTCATTTCATAAGAATCGATAAGATTTTGAGTGGGTCCCCAATAGCAAACTCCTTTACCCAAACGAGATGCGGCATAATATTGCTGATTATGCAGATATCCTGGTACATTTTTGTTGAATTCTGCCACCCAGATCCATTCTTTGCTTGTCGAAAAACCGGTATGTCCAAAAATATTGCTTGGATCTGGCTCTCCTGCAGTATGATCTTTACCTGCAAAATTTACTGAAGCATTGAAGGGTGTCAAACTGTAAACACCTGCTGCTGCATCTAAAGCCTGTTTTGAAGTAATTGCTGCCGCTGCGTATTGTTTAGAATAAAGTTCTACTCTTGCTTTTAGCATTAAAGCTGCGATGCGAGATGCACGCACATTCCCGTATTGCGATTGTGATATGGGAAGCTGTGGTGCAACTGCTCCAAGTTCTGCAATAATAAACTGCTGAATTTCAGCAACAGGTGTTCTTGCAACGTTAGCATTTTCAAGCGTAACTGATGATTTTATTAATGGTACATCTCCGTAAAGCTCAATCAATTGAGAATAAGCATAAGCACGAATAAATCTCAATTCTGAACCAAGTTCCGACTTTTGTGCAGCGGTAAGTCCTGCAATTCCATCCAATTTATCAAGTACTGCATGACATCTTGCAATGGTTTTATAATGAATTTCCCATGGTTTTATGGTCAATGCATTGGTCGTAGTAATAGAACTTGTGATAGGAGAGGTATAGTTTGTTCCTGGTCTCGCATAGCCGATGTCTGTAATATTATCCATCACGTGCCAGATCGGCGTACTCGCAGCGTCAATTGTGCTTAAATTTCTGTACGCAGCAAAAAGACCCATCTTTCCTTCGTCATAAGAAGCGGGGAATGTTCCGGATGTGGGTCCGTTAAGCGGTTCTAAATCCATATCGGCGCTTGAGCACGAAGTGATTATGGCTAATAAAGATATTTTTAAAAAGTTTTTCATTTTTTTAATCATTAAAATTTAACATCAATACCGAATGAGAATGTTTTTACTTGTGGATAATAATTTCCGCCTCCAAGAGCAACACCGTCAGAGCTTCCAAGATTATAATTAATTTCAGGATCATATCCTTCATAAAAATCAGTGACAGTCAAGAGATTTTGTCCATTTAGATAGAGATAGATGCTTTGCAGAAATGTGTTCTCAGTAAAAGATTTAGGTAATTCATAACCGATCTGTACATTTTTGAGGCGCATATACGCTGCACTTCTCATCCATTTGGTTGAGTTTTGTGTATTGTTTGTAGAGGTAAGGGAAACACGTGGAAATTCAGCATCGGTATTTTCAGGTGTCCAATAATCCAATTGCCAAGGTTTCACAGCACTTGAGTTAACCGCAGGAATGACATAATGTGAATCTAAATAACCGTCAACTTTACCGACACCCTGTATCAAAGCTGATAATTTAAAGCCTTTATACGATAAACCCATATTAAACCCGTAAGTATATCTTGGAACAGTGCTTCCGATAATCGTTCTGTCGGCATCTGTAATTTTTCCGTCCCCGATTGGATTTCCGTTGGCATCAAAAGCTCCGGCAATATCCTTGTATCTGATGTCTCCAGGTTTCAAAGTTCCGAATTGTGTAGGACCGGCATCGATTTCTGCCTGACTTTGATACAATCCATCAGCAATAAATCCATAAATAGAATTTACTGAAGATCCAACCTGTTGACGAAGAAGCGTTCCGGAAGACTGACCTTTCATGTCAACGATTTCATTTTTAACGTCAGAAAGATTAAAACCAATATTCATTTTAAAGTCTCCCCATCTTTCATTGTACTGCGCACCGATTTCCCAACCTTTGTTGCTTACTGTTGCCGCATTTTGTACGGGTGCTTCCAAACCTGTAAGCTGAGAAGTATTTAATCTTAAAAGAATTCCGTCAGTTTTTTTATTGTAAATATCAAAAGTAAGGTCTAACTTTCTCCATAAAGATAAATCGACACCCAGACCTGACATTGCAGTTTCTTCCCATTTCAGATCAGGATTTGACATGATTAACTGCTGGATTGTTTGATATACAACTCCGTTCATAGAAGTGCTTCCCAATGATAACGGTTCTGAAAATGGATAATACGAAGAACTGATATTCTGATTTCCCAGTTTTCCCCAAGATCCTCTGAATTTCAATTGGCTGATCGTTCCTCTTAAACCTTCGAAAAAGTTTTCTCTCGAAACCACCCAACCCGCAGAAAATGACGGAAAAACTGCCCAACGGTTTTTGCCGATAAACCTCGATGTACCGTCGTATCTTACATTGGCTTCAAATAAATATTTTTGATCAAAATTATAATTAAATCTTCCAAAAGCAGAAACCAATAACCACTCATATTCTGATCCTGCATTATCTTTGGTTTCGTTATCTGCGCCTGCATCAATCACTTCGTAATTGTCATAGAGAAAATCTCTTCTGTAACCGGATAATATTTTTTCGTTATAGGTTTCTCTTGAAGCTCCGGCAAGAAGCTCAAAACCGTGCTTGCCAAAGTCTTTTTTTGCATCGGCCTGAAACTGATACGTTCCGTAAAACTGGCGTCTTGCAGATTCTGTAAGTTCAGTAAAAGTATTTGCAGAACCAGCTTCAGTTCCGTCTTCATAATAGGTCGGTACGCTTTTTCTGAAAAGATGAATATTGGTCGTTAGATAACGTGGGGCTACCATACCTTTTAAAGTCAACCAGTCTGTAGGTTTATACGAAATGTTCATGTTTCCTATAAACTCCAGGTTATTCTGTTTACGGTTTCCACCATTTTCGATATAACCGACCGGATTGATTTTTACCCATCCGTCAGAATAGTTCTTACCATAATAAATGGGAATGTTGGTAGGCATTCTTCCAAGATAATTCCACACTGTACCTTCATCGGCGATCTGTGTTCTGTCTTTATTTAAGAATGACATATCGAGTCTGATATTCCATTGGTCATTCGGGGTAATATCCATGTTATTACGGAAAACAAATCTCGTAAAGTCGGTGTTTTTAATAATACCTTCCTGTTTAGCATATCCAAAAGATGGCGATACACTTATAATTCCTGATTTTGCAGATAACGAAAAATAATGATCCTGCAAGAATCCGCTTCCCTGAAGAATCGCTTTTTGCCAGTCGTAATTGCTTGGATTTTTGTTGTATTCGTTTCTGAAATCATTGATGGCTTCGTCACTGTAGATCTTTGTACCATTGTCATTCATGCTTGCATCATTGAATACTTTCATGTAGGTAAGACCATCCGTAACTTTTGGTATTGCTGTAGCTCTTTGCCACCCTGTATACATTCTGTATTGAGCGGTTAATTTATTACCCTTCGCACGTTTTGTAGTAACAAGAATAACTCCACCCGCTGCTCTGGAACCATATATGGCAGCAGAAGCAGCATCTTTCAGGACAGAAATAGACTCGATCATGTTCACATCAACATCATTCATATTTCCTGCAACACCGTCAATAATTACCAAAGGATTGCTGTCTGAACCTCCAAAACTGTTGATCCCTCTGATTCTGATATTCCCGGCATCACCTCCCGGTGCACCAGTTTGAGTAGTCACCGTAACACCAGGCGCAAGACCCTGTAAAGCATTTCCGGCTGAAAGTACAGGTTGTCCTTCTGCTGTTGAACCTTTCACAACGGAAACGGACCCTGTGATAATAGATTTTTTCTGTGTACCATAACCGACAACTACAACTTCTTCTATCTGTTTTTCCTGATTGCTTAAAGTATCTTTTTTAGGTTCTAAATTATTTTCTGCAAAAGAAGACCTAGTGGAAGCTAATTTTCTAAGGCTTACCGTATTATTCTGGATTTGATAATCTAACGGAACACTTTTTTTCAGATAGTTTAGACTTTGCTGTAATGATGAATAATTGATTTTGCTTTCATCTACCCAAATGTTTTTAAAATCTGAGGCAGAATAAAAGAATTTTGTTTTGGTAGATTTCTCTAATTTTTTAAGTATTTTGACTAATGAAACCTGCCGCTGATTATTGGTGACAGCCATATTAGTCTGGGTTTGTGCATAATTTTGCACGGGAAGTCCCATAGCGACGAGTAAAGCAATAGAAATTGCAGTTTTTTTCATAAATTTGAAGAGTTAATTTATTATTCTTAAGCGAGTTTTGAATTAATCACAAGCACTGATAACGCCACATTATTGGTGCTGTTTTATTTTTAATGGAGTACTATTTCATTTTCATTTTTAAAAGTTGTTTTTAGATTAAATGGATAATTGATGATGAAAAGAATTTCTTCCAGATTTCCTGAGAACGAACCCGATACTTGGTTTTTAGCAATGTTTTTAGGATAAGTGATTTTGGCTCCATAAGTATTTTCTATTTCGTTTATAGCGTCCTCGAAAGTTGTGTTTTCAAAAGTGAAAGTTTTTACGGCAGTTACTGCATAATAATGATAGTCATTATTTGTAGGAGAGATGCTCCAATTTTCGTTTGGTAATAGATAAGTCAGTTTTCCGTTGTGATTTACTTTTACTTTTCCTTCAAACAATTTTACCTTTTTTTCTTCTGATTTCTGATCAACCGAAAATTTTGTTCCCAAAACTTCAACACTGAAACCACCTGCGTCTATGATGAAAGGTTTAGATTTATCTTTTGCAATCGAGAAAAAACCTTTCCCCTGAAATTTCACACTTCTGTATTTCTTTCCAAAATCTTTATTTAAGGATAATTTACTGTAAGGTTCTAAAGTGATTATACTATTGTCTGATAATCTGAATGTTTTGGAAGTTTCATTAGTTTGCAATATGATCGTTGACAAACTATTTTTCGTTTCTTTTGGCTCAAAATCTTTATAAAAAAACAAAATTCCAAATAAAGGAACCAAAACTGCCGCTGCAGCCATCCAATAATATTTTCGCTTATTATTTTGCTTAATTCTCCCGTTTATTACGCTCCAGATTCTGGAATCGGTTGCAGAATCCATTTCCTGTTTTTCTTCGGAAACCTTTGTCCAAATTTTTTCAAAATATTTTTGAGAATCTTTCATACAAATACAATTACGCAGCAAAATAAAAATATCCACCCCGAAGAGATGGATTTAATAATTTGTTTAAACTGGTTAATATTTCGTTAAAACAGATTGAGGTTGGTCTTTATATGTCGGATGACTTTATTGACTTGCTTTTCTACAGCTGTTTTTGAGATGTTATTTTCTTTTGCAATTTGAGAATAGCTTATTTTTTCTAATTTGTTTTTATAGAAAAAAGTTTTGCTTCGTTCGGGAACTTTTTCAAGAAGATTTTGTATTTTTTGCAATTGCTCTTCTTTAAATTCATTATCTGTTTTTTCTGAATCGGCTTCATCTTTTATCAAACTTTCATCTGAAAAAGAGAAGAGCATTTTATTTTTTCTATAAAAATTAGAAACTTCCTGCTGAGCTGTTTTGAAGATAATAGCTTCTAAAGTATGAGGATTTTTAAGAGACGAAGAATGTTTCCAGAGATGTACGAAAATCTCCTGTACAACGTCTTCCACATCTTCCATATTTGAAATAAACTTTTTGACAAAAAAGTATACCTGATGTTTGTAATCTAAATATATTTTTTTAAAATATTCCATTATAAAGCACCAAACGGTTTTGATGCATGGCAAAAGTAGTCAATTCGTGTCAGGCTAATATCAAGTATATATTAAATAATAAAGTTGTTGTTGTTAATTTAGCAGTTGATTTATTGCTGCTTAAATATCATTGCCGATCCGCAAGTATTAATTAGATCTTTTGTAGGGTAAAATATATAATAACTTTGTCAGAACACGATTCTTATACTCTTTAACTTTAAGCGTATGAAAAGATTAGAAAAGATTACAGTTTGGAATGGAAGGGTCAGGCAGTATCTTTAGCTTATTACAAATCTGAATTATAAAATTGAACAGAAATTGAACAGTAAGTTTGCTGGAATTTAACCTGTACAATATGCTCATTAATCTCGATTTACTCCATGCCCACGGAGGAATGTTCCTCAAAAGCGTTTTACCCAAAAACATTACACCGATATCTCATACTGTCTGAAAATACAGCCAAAAAAAAGCCCTCTCCGAAGAGAAGGAAAAAACACAAAGTTGAAAAAATAGCATTAAGCTATGCGCAGTGATTGAGGGATAGTAATTATTGTGTTTTTAGTCAAGTGATATGATATATCAATTATTTCCAGTAATTCCACTGTGCACCGTCATAAACGGCCATAGTAGATGAAGTTGCGTCGTAGACCATGGTTCCGGCCACAGATCCTATCATGGTTGATTGCGGATTTGAAACGATAGGGAGCACCAGCGCTCGCGTTGTTGATTCTAGTACCAATGTTCCCGCTTTTGTTGTTGTGGATGCGCCGATTATAACACCGACATTAGAAGTACTATCAGGTGCCGAATTACTAAATGAGTGAAGAACTCCGGCATTTAGTTCGGTTAGATTGAGCCATCCACCGGTTCCGTTGGCATTTCGTTGCTCCCATACCTGAACAGCTTTGCTCGAGGTGTTGAAGACAAATGCTCCCGGAGTATTTCCATTGATAGATTGAACAGAGGGGAGGATAATGCCTTTGTTTCCTGTTCCAAATTCAAGAAGAACACTGCTGTTTGTGACCGATGTTTTTCCGATCGCAATTTGAGAATGCATCATGTTTGATATGCTTAATAATGCGATACATAAACTTATTTTTATTATTTTTTTCATAATGTTTGTCAATATGTATGGTTTATTCGTTACATCCTTTAGTGATACAGTTCCAGCCTCTTCTTGTATTGTCGACTGCAGGATTATTTCCTCTGTATAGCTGTACACAACCAAGATCAGTATTGTAAATTAACATTCCTTCAAGAGGAACTACAGCATCTCGCTGTGAAGTAGTCATGTGCGTAATCACCAAACCTTTATCTGCTGAATCTAAAGCCAAATGACCGTTGGGAATGGTTTTCGGCCAATCTTGTACAGTGACATTTGATTTGGTAGTGATTCCGAAATTAGTATAACCTAGTGGAGTGCCTGCAGCACCTGGTTTAGCACAAATACATAAAGTCTGGTTCAGCCCATAACCTCTTCCTGACATATTCGTAGCACCAACCACGTTTTGGGTTGCTACAACGGTGTTTGTTCCGGTGGGATTCCAGGTTACTGTGTTAAAGGAGTTTCCATTGATTAGTTTTAAAGGAAATAGCGGACCACCGGAAGTTTTGCTTCCAAACATGGTAATTGTTCCGGTAGGACTAATATTTACCCTGATAATCGGATTAGTTTCGGTTCCTGTCATATTGTAGATGAAAGGAGTAGCTGTTTCATAACTACTGTTATCTACAAATTGTACATTGATACCCAATGTTCCATTAGATTGAAATTCCATTTCCTGCGTGGCAAGTGGTGTTCCGTTGATCACCATATTGAATGAATTATCAAGTTTTGTAATATCGAGTACGAAACCATAATTCGCAGCTGGCTGATTGAAACTTTGTGTTATTGGATTGGAAGGTGCATTATTGTTATAACTCCAGCTAAAACTTGAGCCATTGACGGGTTTCGTACAAATATCTTCAGCAGCGGCTAACCCGAATTTAATATTTGAGATTACCGGATTTGCGGTATTAAATTTAATTGGAATCCTTAGATTGGGAGTGCCACCCTCTACACCGTTACCGGAAAGATTATTAACTCCAAAATCTTCACCTACTATTTGCCAACCGGTTGGTAAGAGAGGTGACGAAAAACTGTAAGTTCCACTGACGTTTCTGGTATCGATAAGAACATTATAAGTATTGCTGGTTTCAAGGATAGTAGATGGGAAAACAAAAGACCCATTAGAATTCACAGGTACTTTCGATAAAATTGTATTATTCGGTGCAAGAAGATATGCATAAAGAGGTAACGCCATTACCGATCCCATACCATTACCATTGATTGCAGCATTGCCATCAATATCTCGGTAAACATTTCCGGTGATTGTTCCCGAAGCTACATCTGAAGCGACAAAGAAGCCTCCACCTCCCATAAAGTCAAGACCACCATTTACAGTACCATCAGTGTTGGTAGGTACATCAGTAAGATTGATAAGATCATTTGTTCCCTGAATAACATCTCCCGGATATACCGCAATTCCGTAAATAACCTGCCCGCCAGTTACTCCCATCTCTGAAAATGTAATAAAATCACCTGAAATTGCCTGTGAACTTATATTTTCTACAGGCTTTATAAGGTTATCAGCCGCGGTTGGATTTGCACCGTTTCCATTCTGAAAAACTACACTGGTAAGTGTATATCCGGTACTGCTAAAATTACTTTGGCTTCGGCTTACGAGATTACCAATTCCGGAAACTTTTCCTGCTGAATCCAAAGAAGTGATAACTGCTATCTTATAATTGTCGTTTCCGCCTCTGTCAAGTAACAATGCACCAAGCTTACTGAGACTTACATTAGATGGGATTACAACTCCTGCATTTAATATAAGATCAACTCTTTCGACATTATTAGACGTCCCGCTTGTCGCATTTGAGAATATATTATCAACCCCTCGATTAATTACATAACTGTTGATTAGTGATTCTAAATTATCAATATATTCTGCTTTAAAATAGATGTTGTTCCCATTGATCAGACTGTATTCAAAAAAACCGGTGAATTTGTTACTATTCTGTGCGAGGGTAGATGAACTAACTTTACGATTAATAACGATCCTGTCATAGGGCAGGGATCCTGATTGAGTCAAAGGAACATAATTCATACTGTTGAATTGAAATGCCTGCAGCTTTGGAACATTACCAACCGTATTAGCTCCGGTTCTTCCAAAATTAAGATTGTAATTTGTAGAGCTCAAATATCCTGTGGTGCCTGTATTATATCCGGCTCTTATTACATTGCTTGTTGTTGCTGACTGAGTCTGATTAACGAGATAATTAGAAGCAGTTTGAGCAGGTAAATGTGAACCTATGCTCAAACATAAAAAATAAAGAGAATTTCTTAATGACATGTTTTTGTGTTTATTATTTAGTATTTTTCAGTTGAGCCTTAGCGGTAGATTTTATTAGCTTTGATCATTTAATCACGACTGCAAATCTATTATTAGCGTACTAAAAGCCAAAGATTGTGTATTACCATATTCAGGAAAGTGGTAATGGTCTATTTAAATAGTGAAGTTGATTTCTTCGATTTATCGTAATGATAGCATGTGCATTCTTAAATATATTTTAGCTGAAAAACTTTACGAAATCATGTGAATGCGTTTGTAACATAAGATTTAAAATTGTGGTCGAAATTACTTGCAGAATACTTTAATAACCATTACAGAATGTGTATTATATCAATATCTTGTAATTTTTTTCCTTATAATGATAAACTTTCCCGATATCGGTAAATATTGATTCTTATTTAATATGAATTATTTTATCTTTTGGCTGGAAAATTTTAACTTTATCGCACAAATAATGAGAAGTTGATGAAAAAGCTATTTTCACTAATTATATTTTTTCTATTTTTAATTTTACAATCACAGGATAAAGAAAAGTTTGATAAGATTTATGTAAAGACCTATCTGGAAACTTCACAGAAGGATTTTAATAAAGCTTTAAAAATCGCAGATTCACTATTCATTAATTCTGCAGATCCTTTACTTAAAACAAGAAGTTTAATGCTTTCTGCTTCCTTATATCAGCAGAAGGGTGATTACAAAAAAGCTGTTGACTTTGCTCTGTTAGCCGAAAAAACGATTACTGAAACAGATGATATATCCTGGAAAGTCAGAGTTTATGGCTTTTTGGCATCGCAGTACCGCATCCTGAAATTATATGACCTTTCAAAGAAGTATATTGACGAAGCTATGACTAGCAGTAAAAAGTTGGGCGATAGTCTTGCAAGAAAACAGGTAGGAGGTTTGATGATGCAGGAAAAAGCGTATTTTGAAATTCAAAACAAAAATTTTAAGAAAGCTGTATTGCATGTGAAATCATCACAAGAGCTTTTAAAAAATGTAAAGAAAAATCATGATTTTTTCACCGCAAACAATGAACAATTGCTGGGTCTTTGTTTTTATCATCTTAAGGACTATAAAACTTCACTTCAGCACTATAATGAGGCGGAAAGACAACTGAAAAATTTACCCGAATCTTTTTTAATCGGCCTCGTTTATAACGGAATTGCTAATACATATATGGATATGGGTAATTTTAAAGATGCCGAACGAGAATTGCAGAAGGCAAGAGTAATAGCTGATAAAACGCAATATTTAAATTTAAAAACTGAAATATACGATACCGCTCAGCGTTTATATCTTGCTAAAATGGACTTAGATAAGATAAAGGAATACAAATCTAAACACGATCGTGCGCAAGACCAGCTAGATATTGGGACGAGCCAATTTTATAATGCTTCTCTAAAAGATGCTGAAACAAAGAGCTCCGTAGCGAATAAGAATAGTAGTACTAAAAACTTGGTCATTATATTTGTTATTATACTGTTAGCTGTTTTCTGTATCTATTTTCTGTATTATAAAAAAGCGGAAAAAAGAACTTATGTAAGATTTAAAGCGATTATTGCTGAACTTAACAAAAGACGGGCTTTAGAAAGTGAAAGTGATAATCTGAAGGATTCAGGAGTAGAATCTGCGCCACCTCATCGCAATGCGGAGAATGTGGAAGATCTTCCGATGATGACAAGTGGGACGGAGGAAAAATTGTTGGATTATCTTGAGAAGTTTGAAAAATCAGACCAATATCTAAAAAATGATATTTCATTGCCGGGTCTCGCTGCTTATTGCAAAACCAATACAAAGTACCTATCCCGAATTATCAATATCCACAAAGGGATGGATTTTAATAATTACATCAATAAACTGAGGATACAATATATTATAGAAAAACTTAATAACGAACCTGAATATATGAAGTATAAAATTGCTACTCTTGCGGAGGAAGCAGGATTTTCTTCACAGAATAAGTTTGCAACAATTTTTAAAAAAGTAACCTCAATATCTCCTTCTGTTTTTATTAAATATCTTCAGGATCAAAAAAATATCGATCAGCAAAATCATTAGGGCTATTATATTCCCGAAAATGATAATACCATATTTTTTTTCTTTAGTTTTTGCTTTCTAATTTTGCAGTTAGATGAAAATATCAACCATATGATAATTTGTTATGGTTATTCTTGGATTTAATAGCCGGATCTTAATCATGAAATTTAATAATAGAACAAGAGTTAGGTTGTTGACAGTCCTTTTTAGTAGCATTATTTGTTTACTAATTGCAGCATTATTTTTAAATTTTAATACTGAATTCAAATTAACTGTACTTGGAACTATTATAATTCTTCTTGTTTTTGCACTCTTTACAAACTATACGGAATTTGCTAGTAATAATGACTGTTTAACGATAAAAAAACTACCGTTTTACAAATTCCTATCAATCAGACATTCTCTTGATATCCCAAAAATTTATATACATGATTATGTAATCTACAACACATTTTTCACATACTATTTAACTTTGCAAATTGATAAAGGTTCCGGAGGGATAAATGATATTACCATTTCATTGTGGGGTTTTACCGATTATGAAGTGATTTCTATCGCCAAAATAATTGAGTCCATTAAAAAAGAGAACTTAGAGCAAGATGCTAAAATCATGAACATCCTGCTTCAGTTGAGTAAATAGCTAATGTTTTATGTTGAAAATTATTAAAACACTTGATCTTATCAACATCCAAGTTCTCAATAGGTAGTTGATGATGGATTTAGTTTTTATTCCACTTCATCCTGATAAGTTTTTATTGTTTCATCAAAGAACTTAATTGTAATTTGTTCTGCAATTTCAAAATCAATTTGATGCTCAGGATTCTGCTTTGTTTCCTCATCCAATATTCTTACCTCAAAAGGATCATGTTTTACTGCAGACAAGGCACCATTGAATTTCTTTTTCTTCTTGTAAACTACCTCAATGTTATCAATCAACTTTGTACGTGTCAGAAGGTCATCTTTAATATCATGAGTAATTTTCATAGTGTAAAAAATAATTATTTGTCGACAATGATTTACAAATATTAAGCCAGCACAGGTTGGTATTGTACATTTCTAATCAAATAATATTTAATCTAAAATGAAAAGGTTTTCCGGATAGTCCGGAAAACCTGTAAGTATTATTGAATTTCGATCAGTCTTGGTGACTGGGCAAGAGCACTCTCTTTTTTGGGAATGGTAACCCTTAAGACACCATTCTCATATCTGGCCTCAATGTTTTCGTCATCTACAACATCTTTTGAAAGCTCGAAGCTGCGTTGAAAAGATTGATAGCTGAATTCTCTTCGGGTGTATTTACCGTCTTTTTCTTCCTGCTGATCCTCTTTAGAAGATGAAATAGTGAGCATATTGCCATCAAGAGTAATGCTGAAATCTTTTTTCTGCATTCCCGGTGCTGCAACTTCCACCTCAAAAGCTTTTTCAAGCTCTTTAATATTAACGGAAGGAAGTGTGGTGCGAGAAGCAGAAAAGTTATTATTACCCCAATTAAACAGTTCGCGGTTGAAAAAATCGTCGAACATTGAACGCTGACTGGCAGGGAGTAGGCTGCCGTTGGTTCTTTTTACGATTGTTGTCATAACAAACAAAATTTAAAAGTTAAACAATATTTTAAATGATCTCACTTTTCAGAACTCAAACAATATACCACCAACTTCAGCAAGAAAAAATGTCATGTTCATTCTTGTAAAGTATTTCAAAATGTCATTTTTCAGAGTTTTATTGTGTGAAAAAATGTCATAAAATATTATTTGCTTTAGATAAGGAATAAAGCCTCCTCGTTGATATGCAGATGATATAAGAGGTTGAAAGATGCTCTATTTGAAGCTTTAAAAATTAAATAAGATTGTCTAATGTATATTTACATTTTCTTTGATATATAAAATACATTAGCACAACAATAAGCGAGTGTAAAGTAAACCATAGAATTTCGGAGAAAAACAAAAAAATACAATATCCTCATACATAAACAGCATTTATTATAACAACTGCAAGCATCAAAGAGATGGGAAATAATGTCACCATCAATGAGGCGAAAAGTTTATTGTTAACCATCAATTAATTTTTTAATCATTCCGTTGAAAATATATCCGTGAAAAGGTAAAACAGCATACCAATATAGTCTTCCAAGAAGACCTACAGGCCGAAATGTTGCTTCCTGTATCAGTTTTCCATCTTTAATTTGGAAATCAAGCCATGCTTCTCCCGGCAATTTCATTTCTGCGAATAAGAGTAATCTTTTTTCATCACGGCTCGCGTACAAGACCCTCCAAAAATCAAGGGAATCACCGGCTGAGATCATATCTTTATTTTTTCTGCCTCTTTTCAGACCTACACCTCCGAATAGTTTATCAATCCATCCTCTGATGCTCCACAAATAATCTGCGTGATACCACCCGTTTTTACCTCCTATTCCGAAGATCTTTTGGATAGTATGTTGCTCATTGACGATATTCCTTTCTTTTCGGTCTTTAAATACTCCTTTATTCGGCACCTCCAAAAAAGTCCAGACGTTTTTTGAGTATCGGTAATCACCAAATGAGTCGTACCACGTAGAAAGTACGTCATTTTGCTCAATTTTATCAAAGCTTAGTTTTAAACTTTCGCGGTAGGTGAGGAGTTTAATATTTAGCTGGCTTGCAAGCTGATTATCCTCCGCAACCACATTGATTTTCATGCTGTCTACAAGATTTTTTGCAAGAGCGTAGGTTGTAGAAGTAATAAAATACAGCCAATATGAAGATATTTTTGGACTTAAAACCGGAACAGAAATAATGGTTCTTTTTAACTTTCTTTCCTCAGCGAATATCAAAAGCATTTCTTTGTAAGAAAGAATGTCAGGTCCTGCAATATCAAAATGATGGTTAAAGGTAAATTCTTTATCAATTACACCCGTTAAAAATTCAATAACATTACGAACAGCTATCGGTTGGCAAAGTGTTTTCAGCCATTTGGGTGCTACCATCACAGGCAGTTTCTCTACAAGATCCCTGATGATTTCAAAGGAAGCAGAACCCGAACCAATGATAATACCAGCGCGAAGAACAGTGAGTTTGTAGTTTGGAGATCTCAGGTGTTCTTCTACATCTTTTCTGGATTGCAAATGCTTAGATAACGCTTCAGAGTTTACAATTCCGGTAAGGTAAATGACCTGCCTGCACCGGGTTTCTGAAACGATATTTGAAAAGTTTTGTGCAGAAATTTTTTCAGACTTACTAAAATCTTCATTTGCAGACATAGAGTGAATGAGATAATACGCAATATCTATATCTTTATCCAATGTTGCCAGCGTTTTTTCATCAGTGAAATCCTGTTCGATGATTGTAAGTTGGTTTTTGTGGCTTGCGTAAAGGCTGGTATCAAACCTTCTTTTGTCCCTTACAGAGCAGATTACATCATGCCCGGCCGAAAGAAGTTGAATGAGAAGTCTTTTACCAATATAGCCGGTTGCGCCTGTAAGAAATATTTTCATAAATTTAATGTAGATGATGGTGTTTTTGTAAATGAAAGATGGCAAGAAGCCGGCCAAAATATTAATAATCTTAACGGAGAGAAAAGTATTGTGACAAGTATTTTTAGCCCTGTTTTATGAGATCAGGTGAAATTTAATTTTGTAAAATGAAACCAGCTATATTTATTATGAATTATCTCTACTTAAGGCGTTTATCTGTAAAAGACGAGCCGTCTGAATTTTAATTTCTTTGTAGCATTAAATTCAAACTCTTTTTCATTGTCAAATGATGAAGACATTTAAATGAAATATCATTCGATAAATGTTTATATGTTGAGGATCTATAACAGAACCCTTTTATGTATATTTACATTAAGTGAAATTCATTATGAAACAGAAAGTTCATTATGTTATAATTCTACTTTTATCTTTATCGTGTACGTCAGATGATAAAAAAGATCATAGTGCTGATATGGTTGGTCGATCCCGTCAAAAGGTTACTGCCGGGAAAAAATTTGACCTTTTCAATATCACCTTCAAAGAAACCTTTAAAGATGTGGGTTTACATTATAATAAAGAAAATCAATCTGCTCAAACATTGACAGGATACGGCACCTTTGTAAGTTCGTCTCCCGATATATTGATCTTTAATCATCAGTTACTTACTGGTAAAGTTGACGAAAATCAAAATCAGGTTGTATTGCATTATAGCTTAAATAAACAGGTTATTTCTGCATTTGAGATACAGCTTTATACATCTGATGCTTTACAAAAAGTAGATTCAATCTTAATACATACACTCGGTCAGCCAGGCTTTACAAATACGTCTTCGAAACATCCGGGGCTTGCAATAGATAAAAACGGAAATATGATGGATGGCCCCAGAACCGAAATCACATACCAGTTATGGACAAATAAAAAGAGCGGAATTTCATATCATCTTCTACAATACAGACGCTCTGAAAAACTGCTTTTCGCCGAACTTACTGCTTTCAATGACAGAAGCAATGATGCAGATGACTGGGCTTCATTTAAAAATTATGACAGGTACAAAAAATCTACTAAAGACAACAACCATGAATAGACTTTCAGCAGTATTAATAATACTCCTCAGTATCGGATGTAATAAATCGACGCTCGATTTGAGTACGATTGATTTTAGTCAGCCAGCCTCGAAATATCTGAAAGATATATCTCCGTCTAAGGGTGAAATACAATATGGTCATTGGGAATTGGTTAAAAATAATTCGGCAGAAGATGATTTGGAATTAAAGCTGGTGGGAAAAGAAGAAGTAAGTAAAGTCTATCATATTAACGATCCGTCTGATAAGAGCCAATTTAGTTTTTTTGGTTATCCTTCAATCGGGATGATGGGAATAGAGATTGTAGAGTATCAAAATAAAATTGCTTTTTATAGTATCTATCCGGAAGGATCCAAAACATCTGAAATTCTTTTAAAACTTAAACAAAAACTCGGTGAACCAAGTGGCGTAGTTCTTGATACTTTGGGAAAGACCAACATATTGCTGTCACCCATATTGAAAACCCTTCCCAAAGATGATATTACATATTTCACCGATGAATATGACGATCAGCAGGTATCTTTTCCAGAACATTATATATGGAAAAGAAACGGTATGATTTGTCAATTCACACTCTTACAGGGAAGTGAAGTTGTTAGCAGTAAAATTGTTGCGATTGATATTAAAGCATTTAAGGACAGAATTATATTCGGTTATCATGTGCCTGATAAAGACCCCATATTAGGACGCTTTTTGAACTAATTATTGATAAAAATCATTCTTAGCAATGTTTTCCAATTTTCATTGAAGAAGACAACATTATAATTGTTATCCGTTAGCAGAAATTCTGAACATGCTTTATTCTGGTAAAAAAAATAGAGCAGACAAAGAGCTTAAAACCAAAGAATAAGCAATTTTTTAATTTCTTTAAAATTTATGTATTAGTATCCCACTAATTTCTCGTGAAGTTGACTTGATCAAGTTTAATTTTCGAGAAAAATATCATTTAATAAGTATTATTTTAAATACTGCGTATCACACGACAAGGATTACCAAATGCTAAAACATTGGCAGGAATATCTTTGGTAACAACACTACCTGCGCCAATAACAGTATTGTCACCGATATTTACGCCCGGTAAGATAGTGCATCCAGCGCCGATCCAAACATTATTACCTATGGAAATAGGGTAGGCATATTCTAAGGCATTATTTCTTTGCTCAATATCAAAGGGATGTCCGGCTGTATAAAAACCACAGTTAGGAGCAATGAGAACGTTATCACCAAAGGTTACTTTTGCACAATCTAAAATAACAACATTCATATTGGTATAGAAATTCTCTCCAACCTCTATATTGTAACCGTAGTCACAGTAAAATGGTTGTTCGATGTGAAAATTTTCACCCGTTTTATGAAACAGTTTTTTTATCAGATTTTTTCTCTCAGTAATCTTTGAAGGTAATAATTGATTGTGTTGAAAGCAGAGATCTTTAACCGCCTGCCTTTCAATGATTAAATTTTCATCATTTGCATTATATAATTTTCCAGCAAGCATTTTTTCTTTTTCGTTGTCGTAAATCATTATCCTTTATTTTATAATAACAAATGTATAAGCTCGGGAATTATCTGTCAATACTGAAAAATAACCATTTAATATCTTTTAGAAATAGAAAGTAAGCCTATCATTCATGGTGAACTGATACCTAATTGATACAAGTTGTCATTTCTCGACTGGACACATAAATAACTTTTAATTGCTAAAAAAACCAAAACAAATGTAAATGCTTTGGTTTGATGAAGTGATGGTTATTACGTAATTACCTGTTTTATTATATACTAAGTGTTTATGTTCGCTATCAAAACGATTTATTGGAATCAGAAATTATTTTTCAGAATATTCGGGCTCATTGCCGTTATTGCACCAATACATGGCACTGTAGACATTGTCTTTTGAAAATATCTTGAAATTTTCTTTAGTTTTGAAACTATTGATTTTTTGCAGCCCTGCATCGTCGATTACAATAGCAGCACGATTACACTGCTTTGTTTTTTCAAGGTCTGAAACTAATGTTGTAAGCCAAGCTATATCAGTTTGTTCTACATCTGTATTCAAATACAGTAGATAATTAAGCTCATCAAACCTTTCAAGCTTATTGTTTACATGGGGAATGATGATATTTTTAAAATCTTGTTGATCGATTTCGCCACTGGCGTTAAATGCCGCAACATTTTCCGGAGCATCGTTGAGTAAAGTTATCATATGATTTATTTTTGGTGTGAAAAGAATTTAGCAATTATCAAACCAAAAAATTCAGACAGTGGTAAAGTCAGATGCTAATATATTTAAATGTATCAGATTTTACCTTTTACATAAAAAAATATATAATTGAGCAACTAAAATGATATTATAAAACCAAAAATATTTAGTTTTTTTTATTCGGCAAAATCAAGTAAATGAGTGCTTTATTTTTTTGATGATCAAAACCAACAATAATCATTACTAATGCAGCTAATAAAAGTATTAATCCTTCATTACCAACATAGTGATATAGCAATAAAGCAGCTGAAATTAAGATCCAACCAGACAGATAATAATAATTTGCAGAACGGAGATTTTTATATTTAAGATCATTTTTGCGGTAAGGAATGATTATAAAACTAATATGTGCAAGAATGGCTCCTGTTAAAATATCAATTAGATGATGTTGGTAGGTGGTCAAGGTAGAAATTCCTAAAAAAATCAACCAGATCATATAAAAAAACCGCCACCTGCTAAGATCTTTAAACACAGACCAGAATATAAAGGCAAAAGCAATATGCAACGAAGGGGATTGATTGAAAGGTGAATCAAATCTTTTTAAAAACGAAAATGGCAGTCTCAAAATAATATTTGAAACTTCCGGTTTTGGAAATGAAAATCGTAAGGGAACCATAATGAAAAATATGCCTGCCGTAATAATTACAAAAAGCATTCTCCAGGTTAGTATTTTTAGTTGGTGTTTATTTTTACACGAGAAAAATACAACGCAGAAAAAAATACCGCTCGCCATGTAAGGAATGATCGACAAGGGTATGAATGGAATCATTCTTTCAAAGTCAAAAGTAAATGATGGCACCTCATCTAACGAAGAGGCATACCATGTGCAAAGATTGTAAACAGCCATGAATACAATGGTACAGAGCGTTAATGCAAATGCCTGCTGCCGAATTTTCAATTGCTTTTCAGTCATTTGTTAGTCTTAATATCTTAATATTTAACAATAAGCCACTATGAGTAAGTAAAAGTTCTTCCTTTATCAGCATAATCTTATGTTTTTTATGATTCAACTATTAAAAAGTTGATAGAGAATCAAATAATAAACCATTGCATGTTAAATTTTTGATATGTGGTATTTGTTTATCTAAAACCAAGTTTCGTTGGTAAGTGGTTATTTTATTACTAAATCACGGAAAATTTAATGACGATCAAATTATCACATCAGAACATATTGCTGATGTTATCAAGCCATCTCCGCAGTTTAAAGGCTATAGAATGTTATGGTGGCTGGATTCTGAAAATAAATTTCAATTATTGATAATAAGACTATCAGTGAATTTAAAACGCTAATGTGCCAAGGGAATGCATTAAAAAAGTAATCAAAATGAAAATTACTTACCATTTTAATGCTGAATATTTAGCAAACTGACAACTGTTTTTGGCAACAAACCTTATAAGCTTTCTGTTATTCATTACCGTTTGTCAAAATACTTCCTTAAAAGAGATCAGCAGAAACCCGAAAATAAAAAAGGTTCCATAATTGATCAGGTTATACCAATCTCCGATCAATGCGTGAGTAGAAGGAAAAGCAGGAGCAAGATATTGTTCATAAAAAAAATAATGGTATAATAAATAGGTAAAGTCCAATAGTACTTCTGACTAAAACTTGTAGTTTTCTGATCAACAGTGCCGTTTTTTAGCCAATTGGATTTCACTTCTTCGTGATATTGTAAAATAGGTTCCCATTTTGAAGCATCATGACATGTAATGTTCTTTCTATCTTCAGTGGATAGATTTCTCGCCCTTAATCGGTAACACAAATGAGAAGATTGTGCCTTCGTTTTGAGAACTATTGACCTCGATGGTACCACCGTGAAGCTCAATAATTTCTTTGCAAAGATAGAGACCTATCCCAAATCCGGCTATAGATTTACTATTTATATCTTTTACTCGGTAATAGCGCTCAAATATGCGTTGCTGATCGTCACTGGATATTCCTATTCCATGATCATGCACACTAACTTTTAAACTGTTATCGCCAACTGTTACGTACTGTATGATAATCGACATTTTAAGAGGGGAGTACTTGATGGCATTTCCAATAAGATTATGGAGTACCTGCGAAATCTTTTCGCGGTCTGCAAGTATTTCTATTGGACCCGAATGCCTGAAAACAAAGTTATGCGTAGAGATCGTTGAAAGAACTTCATCCTCAATTTCCGAAAATAATACTTGGAAATCAAAGGCTGTTTTATCAATATGCATTTGCCCTGAATCAAGTCTTGAAACGTTCAGGAAGCCATTAATCATACCGTTCATATAATCTACCTGTTTCAAAGATTTCTCGAGCATGTTTTGCGGCATCGGGCTTTCTGTTTTCAATCCTATTCGTTGCAGCATTTGAAGATATGCTTTAAGCGATGTGAGAGGTGTTTTGAGTTCATGGCTCACCATTCCCATAAAATCATCTTTTCGTTGTTCCTCTTTTTTTTGTTCTGTAATATCTCTTAAAGTACCATTTAAACTAAGAGGATTTCCTTTACGATCATAGAAAACTCTACCATTTGCCTGTAGGAGCCTTATCTTTTTGTCAACATTATTTTTAATTCGGTATTCTATAAAATAATGACCGTCAGAATTGTTACTTAATGAATGTGTAATAGCCTCTATTACCCGGTCGCGATCTTCAGGCAAGATAACCGCTAATGCAAGAGACAGATCTAAATTTTCGTCGGAAGACAGACCAAACCATTTTCTCAGTAGTGAGTTTCCGGAGAAGAGATTTGTCGCTGGCTGGTAATAGAAAGTTGCAAGTTCACCTGCGTCGATGGCGAGTGCCAACATTTGCTGATCATTTTCATTCTTGCGTCGCTCTAAAACCTGCTGAGTGATCTCTTCAAGAATTACCAGCACACCTGAAATATCTCCGTCATCAGAAAATATAGGCTGATAGATGGAGTTTACAATAGCCTCTCGTAATCCGTCATTGTGACGCAGTTTGACTGTAAATTCAGTGTTGATTTTGGGTTTTCCGCTTTGGTAGACTTCTTTAATCCATTTATTTACCAGCTGGCCCTTCAATTCCGGGCGGGCTTCTTCATGTGGATAACCAATTATTTCGGATTCTTTACGACCCCAAATAGTAAGTATAGCTGGATTTGCGATTTCAACAATATGTTCAGACCCTTTCAGCATAGCAATTCCAACCGGAGCCTGTTCAATAATCATTCTGATGTACTCCCTGCTGTTCGCAAGTTGTTTAATAGAAATGCTGAGTTCTTCGTTGGTACAGGTGAGTTCTTCGAGAGTTGCGGCCATTTCCTCATTCAGCGCCTGTTCCCTTGCTTCTTTTTGCTCTATTTGCTTTAAAAATTCAAGACGTGAAGTTACATTAAGTGCTGTATTGAGTATGCACCATGTTTTATTGTTGTGATCAGTGAGAGCTTTATATTCATAATCAAAATAATCAAGTACTTCTTGTCCGTTTCGTATGAGTTTTGCAGGGGCTTCAGATACAGAATACGTCTTTCCGGAACGCCAAACTTCACGCAACAGCTCCAAAAAAGGCTGGCCTTCCAGTTCTGGAATTGCTTCCATTAAAGGTTTACCAATTACCGAAGAGTCTTTACCCCATAGAGCTAGCATGCCTTCGTTTGCAAAACGTATGATCATATCTTCGCCCGAGTAAATAGACGTCGGTGCCGGAGATGAAACTAATGCCTGAAAGATTAAGTCAATGCTGAAGCTTTTGTCTGAGGGGGTTTCTGGGGTATTCATAAATGTCACAAAGATATATAAAAGTGTTTTTATTGTGCCTAATTAGTGGTATATGAAATAATAAAAACTTCAGTGATTCAAATAATTGGTTTTAGAAACGGCGAATTCATTTCTAATGCTAAAGATTTATAAAAACAGTCTCCTGATTGTAAGAAAATAAAATTTTATATTCATAAATTTCTTTGCGATTAATTTTTAATAATCTCGTCTTCAGAAATTCTCCCTATATGCGTATTGATTTTAAACAGAAGATCGTTCATATCGAAAGGCTTAGAAATAAAATCATCAGCACCGGCTTCAAAAGCAATGTCATCTCCATGTACACTGGCTGAGAAAACGATGACCGGAATATCTTTCATACTATCTGTAGATCTTATTGTTCTAAGAATCTGTTCGCCTGAAAGAAGGGGCATCCAGAGGTCGAGTAAGATAAGATCAGGCTTGTTTTCCCGAATTTTACCAATAAGTTTTGTACTGTCAATTTCAGTGATTGCGCTGAAATCGTGCATGGTTAACATCATCTCAATTACATCCAATATTTCCTGATTATCATCACAGATTAGGATTTGCTTATTATTCATATCATCAGTTTTCGTGTTGCAACTCAACATGCGAATTGTCACAGCAAAAATAATTCCATTTACCCAACTTTGTTGAAGTTTATTTATGATGCAGAATTTTCTACTGATTCTTTTGTAGGTAAACTTAATAAATCATCATCTTGAAATAAAAGTATACTATTAAAAATCAATACGTTTAAAAGTAAGTAAGATTATAAATGCAGAGAAAATTGCAATTGGGCGATTAAAAAAAATATATACCAACGGTGAAGAAATGTCTTTATTATAAAAATAAACTGCCTTCATAAATAAATACAGCCATTTGGAATCTGATTACTGATTTAGACTTGGTTGATCTCAGATGGTTAAAAAATTTTAACTGGCTTAGTTTATGCATGTAAATGTAAGGTGAAAATTCAATGTGATTTTGATCACATTAAAATAGTGATTTAGATCCTTCCTCAAAAAAAATTATACATCCAACTTTGTACTATTAAATTAACAAATATAACAATGAGTAAAAAAGTATTATTCGTGCTTACGAGTCATGACGAGTTAGGGGATACCGGTTTAAAAACTGGTTTCTGGACAGAAGAATTAGCTGCTCCATATTATGCATTATCTGATAAAGGTGTTGAGGTAACCCTTGCATCCCCGAAAGGTGGTCTGCCACCGATTGATCCTAAAAGTGAAGATCCATCTTCTCAAACTGATGCCACACGCAGGATGGATGAGGACGAAACCTTAAAAAATAAATTAAAAAGCACACATCAGCTTTCAGAAGTGAAAAGTGACGATTTTGATGCGGTATTCTATCCGGGTGGTCACGGTCCTTTATGGGATTTGGCTGAAGATACGATATCACAACAGCTTATCGTTGATTTCTATACGAATGGAAAACCTGTAGCATTCGTTTGTCATGCACCAGGAGTTCTGAAAGACGTAAAAATAGACGGTGAATACTTGGTAAAGGATAAGAATGTTACAGGATTTACAAATACGGAGGAAGAAGCTGTACAGCTTACTGACATTGTTCCGTTTTTGGTAGAAGATATGTTAAAAAAGAATGGTGGAGTTTACACAAAAATTGAAGACTGGTCGCCATATGCGGTAGTTGATGGAAGACTGATTACAGGACAAAACCCTGCCTCATCTGAGAAAGTAGCAGAGGAATTATTGAAATTGCTATAGAATATTTTCAATAAAAAACTTGATATAAATAAGAAATATCCCCATATGATTTGGGGATATTTATTTTTGTAGCGATAGAAAATTCTTTAGATCAATTATAACGTGCAAAAACTGATTTTGATAATCAGTTGCTAACGATGCTCATGGACTTTAACCTAAACAATTAAATTTCTTTAGTATTTAGTAAATTAAAAAAATAGGAGAGAGCGAGATTTAGTTTTGCTGACAAATGCAATATTGAAAAAGCAGCTATAAAATTTTATCTTTACTATATCTTACTACAGAATTATCAAAAATGTATTACTAAGAATTATTCTTAACCACATCAATCATATGATCGATATCAAATGGTTTTTCAATATAATCATCAGCTTTACAATCTTTGGATAAATTGGGTAGATCACTTGATGTAGAAGTTAAAACAGCAGGTATGTCTTCTGTTTCAGGCTCAGATTTTAATTCTGCAATAACTTCTGATCCTCTTTTGTCGCCCTTGATATAATCATCTACAATAAGCACATCGGGGTCGATATCCTCAATTTGTTCAATAGGCTCCGTTGTTAATGATGCTGTAACTTCAAAACCTTCGTCTTTCAATACCTCATCCATTATATCCAGAATTTCTTCATTATCCTGAATAAGAACAACCTTTTTCTTCATTAAGTAATAAAATTTTATGCAAAGGTAAGAAAAATTATAATCGAATATTTAATGTGATTATAACTTGGCTAAATGTTTTGTTGATGTTGTTTTTTGAGGTTCTAGATATCTGATAAATAATGGTTTACTACGATGTTAGTTATTTGATATCCATTAAATAATTATTTATAAAATATTTATTTTGCTCTGTTCAACTTTATCTACAGTTTCTGCATTATTAATTGGAAATTCACAATTAGCAAGAGATTCAACAATCTTTGCTGCAGCAGTATCACAAAAATCAAGACCTGAGTAATCAGGGTTTAATCCGCCTATGAATGGAACAGCCATAATATATAGCCCTTCCATATTTTTATTCATACTGTTGATCGACTGAAAATAATCATTAATGTTTAATCCTGGTACATTGAGGTAATAATTTCCATCTGATGATTTTATTACATTTTCTTCCTTTTTAGCATACAATTCCTTTCCTTTTTCCTGATCCTTGAATTTAAGATAAGCCGGACTAACCATTTCTTCGAAAATCAGACTTTTAAAAGGAAAATCTTCGGGATTCATTTGCTGTTGACCTATCGAATCGACAAAAACTTGATAGAATTTTTTGATCTCTTTACCATTATTGTCTTTATAAAAATAATTGCCTCCTCCTTCCAAATTGGGCTCAACAGTACTTTCTTTATCGACCTCAATGAGCGAAATAAGCCCAGCGTCGTGCAAAGCCATTATTTCCTTATAGGATGATTGCGGAAGTGATGCTATGATAATGGAAATTAGTGGGAGTAATGTAGTTTTTAATCGTAACATGTCTTCTGCCGAAAAATGTTTCGCAGGATAATTCATTGCATAGCTGAATGCCGCGAGTTTTTCTTTCCAGGTTATAGATTTTCTACGGTCGATAGATTTTTCAGCTTCTTCGTATTCGGCTTTGAAAAGTTTGAAGCTGTCCACACGTTCTCTTGAACCCATCATTTTTTCAACAAAACCTTCAATGCTCAAATCTTTTATGGACGAATAAAATTCAGGATCTTTCTTTTGTAAAGGAAGTTTAAAGTTGATTTCAAATACATGGTCAAGATCTACAAAACCATTGTTGTTTTTTTTATATTCGGATATTTCCTGAGGACTCATCGTCCATTCTTCAGAATAAGCATCATCCTCAGAATGAAAACGTAAAGCAGGAAGAAAACCGCCTGTAGAAAACAAATCTAATCTAAAATCTTGAGAAGATGGATCTAGTTCATATGTTATCTTATCATCAATTTCTGTGAATTTTCCATTCAAACGGGCAAGAGTTTTTACAGCATCTATTGCAGTGAGTGATGTTCCTCGTACAGCTACCGGAAAGTTGGTAGACTGCTTAAATTTTGACGGCGGATAAGGTGAATCGTACCATCCTTTCACTGTTCCTTCATATTTTATGGGCCAAACATGACCTGTACACAAAATAACTTGATCTACAGGATATTCATTCTCATTATCTGCTTTTATTTTAAACCTTACATTTTTACCATTTTCGGGTATAATATCTTTTACGGCAGTATTTTTAAGTACATTAATCTGGATACCTTTTTTTATGGCAAGATTCATCAATTGGTCAAACTGATCTTCAAGATAATCCCCAAGAAGCAGTCTTGGAATCACCAAATATGGGTTAAAGTTTTCTGCATCTGCAAAATCAGGAAAATGCTTACTAGGAAATCTGTGTAAATAATCCTGAAAACTGCTCGCAAGATCAGGAAGTTCGTTGGCGGATACGTTAGCAACATGTTCCTTACAAGAACCCTTTTCGCCATACGGCATACCAACACCAAGTCTATCATTTTTCTCAAAAATGAAAATAGAATGTACTGAAAGATTAGATTTTAAAATATGTTTTAGTGAAAGTAGAGCAGCGGGTCCTCCACCGATAAGGGCAATATCTTTTATATTTGATTTCATATTATATTGTATGGTCAAGGCGAATATTCAAAAAGTGTTCCTCATCATATTCTTTATACAACTAAAATAAATTATACAATTATGATTGTAAACATATAGTTCGAGAATTTTAGCGGATTCATTGCAAGAGATATCAAATGCTTTAGCATAAAAGTTATTCAGAGTCATAAAGAATTATGGTTTGAAGGAAAGTGGAAGAAATAACTATCATATTTAGATCATTTAGCGTTTAATGTCTTAATTTTATATCTTTAATCCTAAATGCTTGTTATGAAATACTTTCACTTTGTATTATTTTTCTTCTGTATTTCGACTGTAATGGCACAGAAGAAGTATGATTTGCAGCTGCGTTTTATAACTGATAAAAAAACAATTGCTCCAAATGTAAAAGTCACTTTCTTGAAAAACATCAATACAGAATCTGGCGCTGTTGTAATCGATGAGGTAGTTTCTGACAGTAAAGGTGTATTAAATCTAAAACTTTCAGATAAATACTTTGATAAAAATGGTTGGTTAGGTATACAGGCTTTTTATGATGAAAAAGATGTCTATTACCTAAGTTATTATGAAGAAATTTCAAAAAAACACATTCCTTTCAAGAAAACGGTAGTATTTGAGCATGTAATCCCACCAACACTGGAAGAAATAGATGAGAACAATGTGCCGCCACCTCCAAGGTTGCCATAGATTAATAATGCATTATTAATGCTAATTCATAATCTCTTATTGTTAATAAATCAGTAAATGTAATGCAGATACAAAACTAAGTAAGTCTCAGGGTATTGATCGCCTTTACCCATTCGCTGTGGCCGCACCTTTTGCACTTAATGATCCCGGTTTGCAGAAGCGCTGAATATCCGCAATAGGTACATGCGTAGACATCTTCATTTGTAATTGTTTGCAATTTCTTGCTGTACGGTTTGGGTAGAACGGGCAATCCGTATATGACTTCCTTATTTGTAAAATAGTAGAAACTTATATTTCCGGTTGTTTCCAGAATAGCTGTTTTTACCTGACCTACATGCTCAATAGACTCCTGACGCATTTCTGCAAAGAATTCATCCTTAGCAAAAGTATGATCATTTTTAACTCCTAAAACGAACTGTCCGTTCTCAATAACGTACAGCGGCTCGCCTTCGATTACATTTTCAAACTTTTCGCTCTTACTGGCAAAATAAGTGATCGTTCTGTATACTGCGATAATAACTGCAAAAACAATAACTGAAGGAAGAATTGAGATGTCTTTACTAAACATAGGATCACCTGCCGCCGAACCAAGAGCGATTATGATCGCTACTTCAAATAGTGAAAGCTGTCTTACTCCTTTTTTACCGGAAAGTCTCAGGATGAGTAAAACCATAAGAAACATAATGATCGTACGCACAAAAATTTCAATTATATAGCTGATATTTAGGTCTCCAATAAAAATTTCATTCCAATTTAAATTCATAATACATTCTTATTTTCTTCTGCTGATTGATGTGATTGTTATATTAATTTAATCTTTTATTGTAATCCAGACCGGTGCATGATCACTGCTTTTTTCCCAGCCTCGAACTGACGAGTCGACTCCGCTATTTTCAAGTGAAGAAGCAAGATATGGACTGATAAGAATATGGTCAAGCCTCATTCCTGCATTTCTGTCGTATGAATGATACATATAATCCCAAAAAGTAAAAACCTGTTTCCCAGGATTGAGAATTCGTAAAGAATCTATCCATCCTTTTTTCTGAAGGTCGGCAAATGATTTTCTCACTTCTTTTCGGAACAAAGCATCATCAATCCATTTTTCCGGTTTGTACACATCCATCTCTTCGGGAATAATATTGAAATCTCCAATCAGGATTGCCGGTAATTCCATTTTGATTAAGTCGTTGGCTCGTTTCTTTAACCTTTTGATCCATTCAATTTTATATTCAAATTTTTCACCGGGATAAGGATTCCCGTTTGGGAGATACAGACAACAGATAACCATTTTGTTGATGATAGCCTCAATATATCTGCTTTGCACATCATCCTTATTACCGGGAAGTGAATTTTGAACTTCTGTAATTTCATGACCTTTTGAAAGTATGGCAACGCCATTCCAACTTTTTTGTCCTTTCCAAATGGCCTGATATCCGGCAGCATTAATCTCTTCGATGGGAAATTTTTCCTGAGATGCTTTTAATTCCTGCAGGCATACAATATCAGGTTTTGCTTGTGAAAGCCATTTGAGAAGCACAGGAAGTCGGCCATTGATACCATTTACGTTGTAAGTTGCAATTTTCATAAAGTGGTGTTTGAGATAGGGTACAAAGAAAATAGCTGAAAGTTGTTTTTCAGCTATTTAAATTCTTTAAAGTTGATTAATTCAAAGGTTTTCTTCCCATTACCAGATTAATAATAACCACTATAATGGCGATAACCAGTAATGTATGCACAAGATTTCCGGTATCCATACCCGGAATTATTCCTAATAATCCTAACAGCCACACAACGATACAGATCACTGCTACGAGCCACAAAATATTTCTCATAATATTAAAATTTTTGATTGGTAATATTATATATACAGTTTTTGTGCCTTTTTGAAGACGATAGGTTTAAAAACAACATTTTTATTCAAAATTATGTTGTTATATCAAAAGAATTTTCTGTTCTATAAATCTAAAAGTGTCTAGATTTCATTCACCAATCTAAAAGTAAGATTAATACGTTCTTTCATGTGCATTGTCGATTTAGCAATACGGTGCTCCCAATTTGTCTGAAGATCTCCTTTCATTATTAGCAAAGACCCATGGGGAAGCGGTATGCTGTGTTTGCTCTGATGATGATTTAGTCTTCGAAAGTCAAATTTTCTGGTTTGTCCTAAACTTAGCGAAGCAATGACAGGGCGGTCACCATATCTGCTTTCCTTATCTCTGTGCCATGCAACCGAATCATTATTGTCTCTATACAGGTTGAGTAAAACAGAATTAAACTCGTATCCAAATGCTTCTTCAATTTTATTTTTTAAAGAAAGCAGTTCAGGAGTCCATTCATTTACTTCAAACTCACTTCCTCCCAACCGGTAAGACTTTTCCGCATCGCCGTACCAGGCAGTAAGACGGGGAGTTAAAATTTTTTTATCATACATGGTCTGAGTTCTCTGTTTCCATGGAGTGTTTGTGAGCAGTTGAGATAACAGCAAATCTGACTCTTCCAACGTCAGGAAATGTTCTCTAAACTCTAACATGTTTTTTGGGAAATCGTAGAATTCTTCTGCGCTAAATAAACTGAGTTGTCCCATTATCTTTTAAAATTGTACCAAAATTATATTTAAAATTTCCTCTATCAAGCCTGGTTATAATTATATCTCGCTTTTGTTTTTTGAACTCCGAATTTCAGATCGCAGCGTTTCAAACATGCTTTTAATCTCCTGATATTCCAGATTTTCTATTCTCAGTTCCTGCGTATTGATGCTGCAGGCAAATTCCCAGATTTCATACACTTCTGACCATTTGATTTCATAAGGCTCATAAAATGAATTATCAGAACTCACGAAACTTCCGGAATAATTTTGCTTAGAATATCTTTTATAGACGATGCCATCTTTGGTGATGAAAATGTATGTTTTCCCTTTTTTTAGGTCTTTTTTATCTTCCAGGTATCTTCCTACAATGTAAGTTCCGTCATTGTAAGGCGGCATAGAATCTCCATCTGCAGGAAAAGCACGGAATTTTCCGTTTCGTAAAAAAGGAAGAGAGAGGTGTTGCAAGCCTTCCACAAATTCAGGGTCATTGTATCCGCTGAGGTATCCCATACTCGCTTTTTGCGGAACAATCTCGATTTTATTTTCTCCGGTTTCATCAACTTTCATCGGCAGCAATATTCTATTATTCGGCAGATTAATCATATCATCCAACGGATATTTCTGCAAGTCGACACCAACCAGGAGATCGATACTTACTTTGTAATGATTTGAGAGCTTTATCAGAAGCTCAATAGGAGGTTCTGATCTTCCGTCTTCATAGGTCGCGTACCTTCCCCGTGTAATAGAAATATCATCTGCAACTTTCTGCTGAGAAGCTTTCGTTTTGTCTCTTAAAAACCTGATGTTTTCTGAAAAAATGGACATTGCTATAAATTATAGCAACAAATATACAACATTTGTTACAAAAAGTAATGTTTTATAACGTTAAAAAATCGTTGTTAAACTCTTGGAATTTATAGTCTAATAATTAAACGACATTGGCTGAAGTGCTATACTTCAGCCAATGATTAAACCTGTTATTTTTTACTAATTTAGAATCTATATGAGAATATAATCTTTCGTCATTTTTACTTCCGCGTAAAAGAAGTTCAATCCGGCTAAAAATGCAGTTTGTACATCTGCAGCCATAGCGTTTGATCCGTTTATTTCTAAGTCTTTAGTTGCAGTAGCATCTCCAATCACAGTGCAGTTGAAGCCCAGATCTTTAGCTGCTCTTACGGTAGCATCGATACACATATGAGTCATCATACCAACAAAAACAAGGTCGGTAACCTGATGCGATTGTAGATATTCTAATAGTTCTGTTTCTCTGAAACTATTCGGATAATATTTTTCAATTACCTTTTCGTTTTCCAAAGGTTTTACATGATCATGTATTTTTTGACCTTCTGTTTCAGGCAAAAAAAAGAAGGAGCCCGGTGCAACCGAAAGGTGCTGAATATGTACGATCGGCAACTTTTCATTTCTGAATTTTGATAAAATCTTTTTTGCATTTTCGCTTGCTTCCAGAGAGCTTACCAACTCCATTGCTCCATTTTCAAAATAATCGTTTTGAATGTCTACTATTATTAATGCTTTACTCATAAATGTATATTTAATATGATTACAAAATTAGGCTTGAGCAGTATTTTCTTCTCTACCACTTGGCGTTTCTTTACTACCATTTTGATAACCGTTCAGAAATTCGCCGGTGGTCATTCCTGTTTGTGTCTTAAAGAAACGCATTAAATGATTAGGTTCTGAAAAGTGCAATTCGCTGGCAATCTCTGAAACAGTAAGCCCGGAATAAATCAAATAATTTTTAATTTCAAAAAGCAAGCGATGTTTTAGTAATTGAGTTGCTGTTACATTGAAATAGGTTTTTACAGCTTTATTCAATGATATCCTGCTGATGTTTAGTAACGATGCATAATAGTCGATACGCTGTTGTTCTTTGATGTGCTTTTCTAATAATTGTTTGTATTGAAAAGCATAATTGTTGTCGCTTCTATTCAGTGACAAATTATTTTTTTCTGCATACCGACGGTTTAGTTTCTGAAGTAAGTAGTAGAGTAATGACCTAATAATATGTACGCTATCTGTTTTTTTAGCGATTAATTCTGTTTTTATTTCCGTAAGCAATTCGCAGAATTTGGCAATGCTTTCCTTTGTTTCTGGAAGATGTAAGGGATAAGATAACTGATAGAAATAAAGTAGACGAAAAGTGAATAGTTTGTCGGCGAAAAAATCATTTAAGAAATCTTCCTGAAAAGCAAGAACAGTAAAGTCCAAATGATCTGCTTCTAAGACCCATTGTCTTTTTTGAAAAGGTGAAATAAAAATAATTTGGTTATCCGAGATCGTTATTTTCTCTTGGTTTAGCAGCAACGTTCCATTCCCTTTTTTAAAAAATATAATTTCGAAAAAGTCTGTATTGTACGCACCAGAATTGATGTAATTTCCTCTTACTTCTTCTGATGTCAAAACATTCAGTAGAAAATCTACACCACATTCTGTTTTGTGAAATTTGAGTATTCTCATATATATTCCATTATGGCGGTTAAATATAAAAGTCTAAACGTGGACTTCTAAAACTGATGTCTACTTCTTTGTTATTTCTTCACGATGTTTTATTCCCCACTGTTTCAATGCCTCAATCACGGGTGTTAATGTATCGGCATATGGTGTCCATTTATAAGTGATTTTCACAGGATAATCATTGGTAACAGTTCGTTTTATTAATTTATGCTGTTCCAAATCTTTTAATTCTTTTGCTAACGCCTTTGGTGTAATGCCGGGAATACTTTCCTGAATATCACTAAAACGCTCATTGCCTACGCCAACTGAAATAATAATTGGTAATTTCCATTTTCCATTAATAACATCCAATGCATCTCGTACGGGTTTTACGGTATTCAGACAAGATAAGTAAGGTTTTTTTGTTGCCATAATAAGTTCTTTTTAAAAAATGCACTTTCCTTTAGGAAACTACTATACAAAGGAAAGTAATTTTAATTTAGTTTTGTAAGACAATCTTTTAAAATATTACTGATTGAAAAATTGCAGATGTCTATCAGTCTGCATGTTGTCAGAAATTAATCAGATATAAAATAAAGATTACATTTATTTTAAAAATAATATCAATTAAATTCAACAAATAAATTTACATACAATGGAAATAGGAATTATAGGATCCGGGAATATAGGAAGTACACTTGCCGGATATCTAACAGCATTAGGACATCAGGTGTTCATTGCAAACTCTCGTGGCCCTGAAACATTAAGCGATATTGCTGCAAACACTGGCGCAACAGCAACAACATCAGAGCAAGCGGCAGGTGCTAAAGATCTTGTCATTATTGCCATTCCGCAAAAGGGAATGGTCAATTTGCCGATCGATATTTTGTCTTCTTCAAACGCAATTATTGTAGATGCGGGAAATTATTATCCATCCCGTGACGGTAGCGTTACTGAGATTGAAAATGGAGCCACAGACAGCGAATGGGTTTCAAAAGTAATCGGCCATCCGGTGATAAAAGCATTTAATAATATTGTAGCTTCAAGTTTAGCCTCAAAAGCAGTTCCTTCGGGTGATACAGATAGAATTTCGCTATCAGTTGCAGGTGATGATGCCGAGCAAAAAAAGATAGTAATGCAGCTTGTTGATGAAATTGGCTTCGACGCTATTGACGGAGGCTTGCTTTCAGAATCGTGGAGACAGCAACCGGGCGAACCTGCTTATTGTCAGGATTTGAACAAAGAAAAACTAAACGATGCATTGCAGAAAGCAGATATCAGCAAACGTGCCGAAAACCTCGCTGCTGCAGACGAAATGGCAAGACCTTATTTCTAAAAACCAGTTACTAAGTCTAAGGGAAAAATGATAGCTGCGGATAGTGCTTGTACATGCTCAGAAAATTGAAGTGAGTCAACTGGAAAAACAGTAAGGAATTGTAGAAGATAGAACGATTATTATAAGTATTTTTATGATTTTAAAGAAACAGATATGCTTATACGTCATTTGACAGAACAGGACACTCCCAATTTATTGAATACCCTCAACAGCGCTTTTACAGACTATATTGTACCTTTTCAACTGAATGCAGAACAACTGCAATTTAAAATAAAGTCTGAAAACATTGTATCCCATTGGTCGACAGGCGTTTTTGATTCTGAACGGTTGGTGGCTTTTATCATGCACGGCGTAAGAAAAGAAAATGGTAAAACTGTAGTCTACAACGCCGGAACAGGTGTGCTGCCCGAGTATCGCGGACAAGGTTTGGTGGGAAAAATGTACGATTTTATCCAGCCATTCTTTGAAGAAAATAAAGTTAACGAGCTTGTTTTGGAGGTAATAGAAAAAAACCAATCTGCCATTCGTGCCTATGAGAAAAACGGATTTACTATTCGTCGCAAGTTATTGTGTTTTGGTGGCGAATTAAAACCAATATCTCATCAAAGTGCGGCATCTATTGAACCTTTGCATGAACTTTTGTGGGAAGATCTTCAGTTGTTTTGGGATATTTCTCCAAGCTGGCAAACTGCGATCTCAAGTATGGATATTGCTCAGCCAACTGCCTTCGGAGCATTTATAGATTCAGAATTGGTTGGCTACGTTCTTTTTAATCCTGTTTACAAACGCATCTGCCACATTGCAGTAGCTGCACAATACAGGCTAAAAGGTATTGGTACACAATTGCTCGCAGAAGTACAGAAGCAATTACCGAACGAGAAAGTGCAATTTAACAACATCGATGAAGCTGCCGAGAATTTAAAATCATTTTTGGAGAAACTTGGCTTAGCCAATAATATCAATCAATTTGAAATGTCGAAGAATTTATAATGAAATCTGACCATCAATTTTAAATAATAAAACTCCAAAGTCGCCGATTTTGGAGTTTTATTTTAAGTTATATCAATTCATTTACTGCTAATTCAATAACACATTAAACGTTTTAGTTTCCTCGATAAGTAGAGTACCCGTACGCAGAGAGTGTTATAGGAACATGATAATGATTTTTGTCTTTAATTATAAATGCTACTTCAATGAAAGGATAAAAACTCTCAGTATTATTTTTTTTGAAATAATCGCTTGTATAGAAAGTGAGTTTATAGGTGCCCAAATTATTTTTTTCTGAAGGTAAAAAATCTCCTATTCTGCCGTTTGCATCTGTGTTTTTTTCATCAACAAAAGACCAGGTTTTTGTTTGATCATTATATTTTTCTAATTTTATTTTTACTCCTGCGGCGGGGAGACCTTTAGAAATATCAAGGATATGGCTTGACAGCTGAAAAGTGTTTTTCTGAGCAAAAGTTGCTATTGACAGAAGAGTAAAAAGGGTAGTGAAGATAAATTTTTTCATTTTATTTTTATTAAATTATAAATTATTTGTTGTTGAGATTCCGATTTCGGGTATTGAAGCAGACTTAGCAATCCAGTCATCATTTTCTGGACTGCCTCCGCCCGCAACTCCCACACTGCCAATGATATTGCCTTTGTACCAAATGGGTACGCCGCCGCTTAATAAAAGTAATTCAGGAAGTGAATTCAGATTTTTTGTATCAGAATTGCTGTCTGCATTTCGCAGTAACAAAAGTGTTGGCGTCTTTGTAGATAATGCTGTATACGCTTTTCTGCGGGCTGCCTCTGTATTGTGCGGACCGACACCATCACCACTAAGCATTAATATTGTATTTCCCGAAGCGTCTAGTATTGCAAGAGAAACTTTTTTATCTTTTACAGAAGCTGCTTTTGTAATCCGGTTTGCCAATTCTAATGCTGCGGCAGTATTTAAATTGCTGACCGATTTTATATAGTGATCAACAGGATAGAGTGGTAGTGTTTGCTCCGGCTTGCTTTGTCCGAAGTACAAACATGAACCAAAAAGTACAAATAAAAATTTCATTTTCATATCCTTTATTTTCATACAAATTTAGATGGATGAAAAATCAAAAACGTTGTGCTATGTCAACGTTTTTATAATTTTGATTTTATTCTGCTTAAGGTGGAAGGTGAAACACCTAAATATGACGCAACCATTTTATTGGAGACCCGAAGTAATAGTTTTGGCTGATATTCAATCAACCATTTTACTTTTTCTAGCGCATCAAACCCCTGAAAACCATAAATTCTCTTTTGTGCAATGATAAATCCAAGCTCCAGAATTTCAGTATATATTTTTGCAAATTCAGGTATTGTTTCGGTGAGGTGATAAAAATCTCTTCTGTGAATACAAAGCAGCTCAGATTTCTCAATTGTCTGAAGATACTCGTTAGCCGGCTTCTGATCTATAAAACTTGGCAAAGCTGTGGCAAAATTTCCTTCAAACGCAAAATACCGGGAGCTGTCTGCACCTTCTTTAGTTGTTGTAAATAAGCGAATACAACCTTTATTAATAAAATAATAATATTTGCATACCTGATCATACTGTACAAGTATTTCATTTCGGTTTGTTGTTACTAATGAAAAATAAGATTTTATTTTCTCGAGTTTTTCAGTAGAAATATCACTTTTACTCCGGATAAATTTTTCAAGAAGTGAATACATTGTTGGGCATGTTTAAAATTTTGCAATACACAAGATAAGTGTTTAAATTACATTTTTTTGTATAAATATAATACTTGGAATTTTTTCTAAATCTATATCTGAAAAAGACCTTTTTTTACGTTTTTTTCTGAGAATGAATTAGAAAGTTTCCCTTTGCCAATAATCAAAAAGTGCGCCTTTCATTTTTCGATTTTTTCTAGGGTAATTGCGGTTTTATTTCAATATAATACAGTATATTTAAAGTAGATATGGAGTCTATTTATATATACATTTTTGTTGTCAGTTTCGTTGCCACACTCGTTCGTTCGACGTTTGGTTTTGGAGAATCATTAATTGCAGTTCCTTTATTTATCCTTTTTTATTCCGCTGGAGATTGCCGTTCCGCTTTCTGTTTTGATTTCAATTTTGGTTGCCTTGGTTGTCGTTGTTCAGGATCATCAGCAAATTCATTTTAATAGTGCAAAGTGGCTTATCATCTTTGCTGTTTTAGGAATACCTATTGGGTTATTAATTTTAATTTATGGAAACGAATTTTGGGTAAAAATTGGTTTAGGAGTCCTAATCATTTTATATTCATTGTATGCAATTGCCGGGAAAAATCGTCTTTCTCTAAAAACTGATAACATGGCCTGGCTTTTTGTCTGCGGCTTCATCTCTGGTATACTCGGCGGTGCATATGGTGTAAACGGGCCGCCTCTTGTTGTTTACGGTAACATGAGAAACTGGAGTGCAAAGCATTTCAGAGCAACGCTTTAGGCCTATTTTTTACCGGCCAGCTTTATTGGCGCGACTGGATATTTTGCAAAAGGATTAATTACCTCAGATGTTTTAGTGTACTTTTTAGTCTCATTGCCTGCCGTATTTCCTGCCATATTTCTGGGTAGATATCTTAATCATAAAATTAAAGATAATTCCTTTTTTAAATATGTGTATTTCGGGCTTATAGCCATTGGCGTATTTTTAATCGTCAATTCATTGTTGACGATGTAAAGCTGTATTATTTTACTTTACAAACCTGTTGTGCATTTTGTAAATAGCATCAAATTACTGATCACTAAACCTTTGTATTTCTTTACTAAATGAAATCAAGGTAAACAAAGCTGTTTCATTTATTTTCGAAAAACAATGATTCAAAATTGATATTCAAAATTATAAATCAGTAATGATGAAATTTTACTCTGACTTAATGCCGACAATTTCCAAAATCAAAAAATTAAATGTCAATGAAATTATTTTAATAAATAAATGAGAAAAATAAAACCTACCAAAGAAGTTTTTAATATTGCCGGTTTTTCATCGGTTTAACGGAGGCTAACTGAGGTTTTTTTTCGTAAAAAAAACACTTAAAAATAATAGAATTATCAATTTTTTTTTGAATATGATTATGATCATAGGATCGCTCTGGAGCATTTTTTAGCTTTGAAATACCAAATTAAAAAAACTTTATATGAAATCTATTATCACAACAGCTCTTGTGTTGGGGCTTACTGTTATCAGTTGCAAAAAAGAAGTACAAACAACAAATCCATCTGATGCAGACACCACTTTTCCTGCTACGGATTCTATGAATACGAATCCTGAATCGATGCCATCAGATACCATGACCACCGTTCCACCTGCGACAGGGGATACCATGAATACTCGAAACCGAGATTCTGCAATGACTACACCTAAGTAGTAAAAATCCACTATTCTTAAAATCGATTACGATCGATTGAATTATGTGCATGCCATATGGATGGCGTGACGGTATTTTAGTGCCTAATTTTTTAAACCAAACCTGCCATAATCCAATACTAGTCACGGATTATGGTAATTCACTCAATATTAATTTCAAAAAAGTAAATGTTATGAACACTAGAAATTCAAACAACAGAAATTCAGGAAGAAACTCAGGAAGAAATTCATCAAGCAATGATCTTGAAGAAGCTTATCAACTAGGCTACGAGCATGGTTATAGCGATGCAAACGAAGACGAAGATTACGATGATGATTTCTCAGATTTTGAGGATGATTTTGATAATGATGACGATTCGTATGAGAATAGCTATGACTATGACGACGATTATGATGATGACGATTACGATGACGAAGATTATGACGACGAAGATTATGATGATGAGGATTATGATGACGACAACCGTGGCCGTGGCCGAAGAAGCTCAGGTAACGGCAATCAGCAGCGCGATAGCCAGGGAAGATTTACTTCGGGCGGTCGTGGCAGATCAGGCGGTTCAGGCTCAGGCTCAAGTTCAGGATCTCGTGGCGGTTCTTCATCAAGAGGAGGCGGCCGTGGATCTTCTTCCGGACAGGGAAGAGGCAGATCATCTGGCGGCGATACTTCAAGAAGAGGTTTTGCTTCGATGAGCCAGTCTGAGCGTACCAGAATAGCTCGTATGGGAGGCCAGGCTTCTCATGGAGGCGGTAGATCTTCTGGTTCTAACAATAGCAATAGTTCACGTTCAGGAGGAGGAAACAGCAGCTCAGGAAGAGGAAGAAACTCTGGTTCCAGCTCAGGCTCTAGTGGTAACAACAGAGGCGGAGGAGATACTTCAAGAAGAGGTTTTGCTTCAATGAGTAAATCTGAACGTACAAGAATAGCTCGTATGGGCGGTCAGGCTTCTCACGGAGGCGGTAGATCATCCGGATCGGGCAGATCAGGATTCGGAGGTAGACGTAATTCATAATTCTTTTTTTTCGATTGCCTCTTAGATCTTTAAGAGGCAATCTTTTAACTAACATTAAAATAATCACAGCATGGCTACAAAAACAACAGAAAATAGTACAGCAGCTTCTACAGAAAAAAAAATGCAGGTAGAGAATGCAAAAGTGAATGAAAGTGAAATGAAAAATGCACCTCTTCATAAGTTCTTTGTTGACGCTCTAAAGGATATCTATTATGCCGAGCACAAACTGGTTGACGCATTGCAGAAAATGTGCGATGCTGCCACTACAGAAGAGCTAAAAGATGCTTTTGAAGATCATCAGCTTCAGACCAAAAAGCACATCAGTCGACTTGATAAAGTCTTCAAATCAATCGATGAAACGCCGGAGCAAAAAACATGCGCAGCGATGGATGGTTTGATCAAAGAAGGTGAAGAAATTATCAAATCAACTGAAGAAGGTTCTATGACAAGAGATGCAGCACTTATTATCGCGGCTCAGAAAGTAGAACATTATGAGATTGCAACATATGGTGGTCTTGTGCAGCTTGCCATCACAATGGGACACGACAAGGCGGCTGATCTTTTAGATAAAACATTACAGGAAGAAGAAGATACAGATTACAATCTTACTGAAATTGCTGAGACACACATCAATTTTGATGCACAGCAGGAAGATTAAAAATCAAATTTATACAAACAAGTCATACAGAAAATGTATGACTTGTTTTTAAAAAGAACCTGTTCTGAATTTACTTCAAATCTCATTATAAAAGAACCTTAATAACAGCATATTACTAAATGCTTTTAATGGTAATTGCAGATCATAATAATTTTAAAATATGAAATTAGTTATACTCCTTTTTTTGTTTTTTATACATTTTAGCAAATCTCAGGAGCTGAAAGTATCACACATAACGGAAATTGCAAAGCACGAATTTGCCGAGCTTGATCATGTGATGGTTTCTAAATTGGGATTTGAAAGGATAAAAGATGTTGAAGACATCAACCAGAAAGTGTATAGCAGCGACAGTGATGATGCTGAAAAATTAGTGGTTATCACGGTGATTAAACATCCCAAAAACTGCTCAAACGTCCTGAGTATTGTTAACCGATCCGCAGAAAGCGTTGCAAAACTGAAGGAAGAATTGCCTACCCAGGGTTACCAGTATATTGGCAAAAAGAAAATATCTGAAGAAATATTGGTTTCTCAGTTCAGGAAAGAAAATATGATGGTTTCGGTGACAGATCATGTAACAGCAATCGGAGCTTACCAAATATTACTGACTTGCAGATAATTGCCTTTATCTAAAAATATATCAATCTCTTAAATAATTTAATATGGAAATTTTAGCATGGATTTTTGTTGGCTTAATTGTAGGAATTATTGCAAAATTAACTTCTAATAATGCTGTAAAAAACAATGATAATTTCACCATAATTTTTGGGATTATCGGAGCAGTCGTTGCCGGAGTTTTACTAAATATTACAGCTATTTATTACGAAAATTTAGGAAGTTCTCTTACCATTGTTGCCCCTATTTCGGGAGCCGTTTTATTTTTAGTCCTTTATCGGGATTTTGATCGATACAGATAGTTTTTTACCAAAATTTCAATGTAGAAATAGTTTAAAGACACTATACAAACACCAAATATTTATTCTATGGAAGATCACATGACAAGAAGAACAGCGATCGGTAAAATAGCCGCCACCATTGCTGTAGCTGCAGTGGCTCCCGCTGCTTTGGCACAGTCATCAAGCAGTAAAACAAGAAATACCAAAACGCCGGATCTTACTGATCCCAGAACCAAATACCCGAAACCTCCTTTCAAGAGCCAGTCTCAGCCATTTCCGGGAGTAGCAAGTAAAATGACACCTGTTCCGGATCATGGAGAGAAAAGTTATGTAGGCTCAGGAAGATTAGCAGGAAGAAAGGCATTGATTACAGGAGGAGATTCAGGTATTGGCCGTGCAGCAGCAATTGCTTATGCAAGAGAAGGTGCCGATGTTGCAATCAACTATCTTCCGGCCGAGGAGGAAGATGCTCAGCAGGTTATAGAACTTATGAAGAAAGAAGGCCGAAAAGCCATTGCTATTCCCGGAGATATCCGTAACGAAGCATTCTGTAAAAAACTCGTTGACCAGGCAGTACAGCAGCTGGGAGGTTTAGACATTTTAGTAAACAATGCAGGTCATCAGAAAAGTAATGAATCTATACTCGACATCAGTACAGAAGATTTTGACTGGACGATCAAAACTAATATATATGCTCCTTTTTGGATCACAAAAGCTGCTTTGCCACACATGAAGCCAGGATCAAGCATCATTGGTCTGTCATCAGTTCAGGCTTATGATCCGTCTGCCGATCTTTATGATTATGCGCAAACGAAAGCAGCAACTACAAATTATGTAAAATCTCTTGCCAAACAGCTTGGCCCGAAAGGCATAAGAGTGAATGGAGTAGCACCGGGACCTGTTTGGACGCCATTGCAGGTAAGTGGCGGGCAAACACAGGAAAATCTGGTTAAATTCGGAGGCGACACTCCATTGGGAAGACCTGGGCAGCCGGCTGAGCTTGCCTCTATTTTTGTGCAGCTGGCTGCTAACGATGCCAGTTTTGCAACAGGACAAATTTACGGCGCTGCAGGAGGAAGCGGTCAACCGTAATGCCATTGATTATTTGAGGAAGAGACTGTTTTTTTGGCAGTCTCTTTTTATTAATAATGTATCAGATATTAGAATTATTAATGCAATTTCTTTAGGGGAAATATTAAAAGTAAATCTTTCTGTTTTCAATTTTTAGAAATTTTTCGCTTTCCATTTTTTTTACGGCTCTTATTACGGTTTCTATCCGCAGTCCCGTTATCGAGGCCAATTGTTGGCGGGTAAGCGGTACTTCGTAAGAATATGGAGTCTGGTCATCGCTGAAACTCTTAAAATACAGCAGAATACCTTTAATTCTTACATGAGAATGTTTTGATGCATTATTCTGCATCATAATAAATTTATGATACAGTCTTTCTGAAATAAACTTCCGAACATCTGTTGCAGACTGATGATGCTCATCCAAAAGTAATAGAAATTTAGGTTTAGGGATTTTCATGATCGTGCATTCTGAAATAGCAACAGCATTTACCGGATAACTTTCATCAATAAAAAGCAGAAGCTCACAAACGCTTTGTCCTTTATACAAAATACTCTGAATAAGCTCTTTGGCATCTTCATCCACATGATTGAGCTTCACAGAACCGCTGATGATCTGAAAGTAATATTTGGGAGTTTCCCCTTCTTCAAAAATAATGTCAGAAGAAGAAAATGTTTCTGTGATTCCGCCGTATGATTTCAGTAAATGGGTGTCAACAAGCATACAATTTATTTTAAGTTAAATCCTTATATTAGAAAGGATGATTAATTTTAAGGTTACATAAAATATTGATTTTCAATATTTCGGTATTTAAATAATATCTCTTCCGAATAAAAAGCAAAAAAGATTTTGAAACTGATGTACATACTTACAATTTACACTATTACCATAAAGTTTTAGTCCGCTCATAGAATGTAGATTATCGTGATCGATATCAAATTTTAAAGATTCTTTGGGTCTTTCAAACCTTACAATGTGATTTGAAGCAAACGTTTTAATAAAGCCAAATTTCAGAAGCCAGAATTCGTTTATTTTTAATGGCTTGATCAATTTTGCGGAAACGGATAAAGATTCTTTTCTATTTTTTATTTTAACATAATACTCTGCATTTTCTTGCTGATAAACTTCTGTAAGAGAATAAACCTCATCTTTATATCGCACTAAATTTTCTATTTTCAGCTCAGTAATTTTCATAATGTTTTGATTTAGTGATGATAGTGTGTATTAAAAAGTATGTTCAACATTTTAAAGATATTGCAAGAAAATTTCATTTTTTATGACTTAGATCATATTTTAATATCATTCATTAAGTCATAATTGAATTTTTATGAACAAGATTAAAATTTAAGCCGAATTATTTATAAATATCAACATGCGAAAGCCTTCCAAATAAGAAGGCCTAAAATTGTTGATGAAAATATTGTGTATTGACGTTTACAGCAATTGTTTAAAAATAAACTCTTATATCGCAAGGTTTTTGTATTTTGATGGTAATCTTATCGATTTCATCATCAAGCTCATACTTCATATCGCCGGAATTCCCGTCACTTTTCTTTTCTTCCACTTTTATTTCTCCAAATCCTATTTCCTCTTTGAAGAGATCTATAAAGTAGAAGTCAGCGTCTTCATCTTTTGTAAAATGTTCTTTTTTAAAATCAATAAATTGCATAATAATATATAATTTGGTTCAGAATAAGTAATAATTCATTTTATTAATAAAACACTCGACCTTTCAGAATCTTCACAACTTCTTCGCTTTGAAGTCTCTTCAGAATCCTGATTACGGTTTCTATTCGCAAACCTGTTAAGGAAGAAAGTTCTTTTCGGGTATAAGGTATTTTATAAGAGAATTTTTCTGTTTTATTTTCGCTTTCTTTAAGCTGATCAAGAATGGTAAGTAGCTGATGCGTAGCATCTTCAAGCGTGAGGCTGTTTAAAAATACATAACTGTAGTATGTTCTTTTTGCGCAACTGTTAAGAAATTCTAACTGGGTACTAAAATCTGATTTTAATAATTCTAAAAGTTTAGATTTTTCTAACTTAAAGATTGTGCAATTATCTGATGCAACAGCATTTACCGGATATCTGTGGTGTTTGCAGAATAAAAAAACTTCGCCCACAGATTCACCTTTCTCATGAATATTCTGAATAAATTCACCGTCACCCGGTTTTATATTTGTAAGTTTTATTTTACCTTCTTTTATCTGAAAATAATAGGCGGGAGCAGTGTTTTCTTTAAAAAGAAATTCAGATTGTGGCAGGTGGATAATTTCTGCTCCAAATGTAATAAGCAATTCTTCTTTAATAGCCATAATTCTGTATTTAATCAAATTTCACAATGCGTATCCTTTGTGAATATACTACGGACTAATTACAAATATAGTAGCAAAAAACATTAGATTTTATGATTTAAGTCAGAGCGCTGTTAAACATTAAAATAACTTGTAATCAAGAATTAATTTAAGAAGGAGTAGAAAAAGCAATTTTAGATTATGATATGGGTCATATTTTTGTGTGTTTTACAATATTTATCTTTGGTAATGCTAAAGCTTAAATGGTATTAAAAATTACTATTTACTGACTAAATTGTTAGATATTTTATTGATTATTTAAAAGAAAAATTATTTATAAAAATTCATCATGGCTATAAAAGAGATACTTTTGCACTCGGCAGAAGCAATAGAAGAGCAGTATAATGCCGGAGAATATGTGTTCCGTGAAGGCTCTATTCCTGAATATTATTATCAAATAATTGAAGGCACGCTAAAGCTCAATAGTTATAACAATGAAGGTAAAGAATTTATACAGAATATTTTTACTGACGGCTCATGTTTTGGCGAATCTATGCTTGTATTGGGAAAACCATACCCTGTAAATGCGGTAGCTTTATCAAAATGTACCATTCTTAAAGTCAGCCGTTCACAGTTCTTTCAGTTACTTCAGAAGCATCCCGATCTTTTTGCAGAAATTTATACAGCACTTGCAGATAATACTTTTGAAAAACAGGCATTAATGCGTACGATAACCACCGAAAATATTGAAGGAAGATTAACTGAAATCATGGATCTGATGAAAGAATCACACACTAATAAAGACAAATTTTCATTAGAAATACCTTACAATAAACAGTTTTTGGCTTCACTTACCGGGCTTTCAATCGAAAGTACAGCTGCAGCCCTTCAAAAGATGGAAGAAAATAACGTAGTTAAGATTAAAGATAAAAAAATATTTTATTGAATTGGTTTGATGAGCCACTCACACCTTTATTAACCTTTAATCACTATGTTTAAAGGTGTTTAAAACTACTTATTTCCCTCTGAACTGGACACGCAAAAGATCTTAACGTAATAATTCGTCTTCTAAAAATAGATTTAATAGCTACTTGAGTTCCTGTAATTAACATTAATAAGTTGAATGACAGTAAAATAAGCTATTATGATTCAGATCATAGGAAATATTTATTTACTATGTTATTTTTGAAACACACCAAACCAATTAGTTGTATGAAAACAATGATTAACAAGGCGACACTTCTGTCGCAAGAGGCAATCTGCTGTATAAAGACCTATAATAAATATGCAGCCGAGGATTCTATTTCTGTTAAAGATCCCCAATCTATCAATTGCTCTTACTATAATCTATTGTTTACCTAAGGATATGGTATCTGTCGTAAACTTAAATAAGGAAATCACGATTTCATTATCAGTTCAGACGGCTTTTTTTAAAATTAAAACAATATCATTATGGAACAGAATAAAGAATATGCAATCGTTACCGGAGCAACAAGCGGAATAGGTTTTGAGCTCGCAAGGCTTTTAGCAAAAGATGGCTACAACCTTGTTATAATCGGTCGTAACCAAGCAACGCTCACACAAACTGCATGTAAACTGATAAGCCATGGAGTTAAGATAATCACCATGAATAAGAATTTATTTTATCTTAATGATGCCTTATCGGTGTATACAGAACTACAGCAACAGAGCATTAGTCCTTCTATTTTGATCAATGCCGCAGGACAGGGATGTTATGGAGAATTTCAGAATACAGATTTGTACAAAGAGCTCGATATAATCAATCTAAACATCACCTCGGTAATACTCATCACCAAGCTGTTTTTAAAAGACAGAATTGAGAAAGGCTCAGGGAAAATCCTTAATCTGGCATCGATTGCAAGCAAAGCACCAGGACCTTGGCATTCTGTATATCATGGCACGAAAGCTTTTGTACTTTCCTGGTCCGAAGCAATTCGTGAAGAGCTTAAAGATTCAGGGATTACCGTTACGGCATTGCTTCCCGGCCCTACAGACACAGATTTCTTTAATAAGGCGATGATGAATGACAGCAAGATTATGGAAGATAGAGATAGTTTCTCTACTGCCGAAGAAGTGGCAATCGACGGATATGAAGCTCTAATGAGTGGTAAAGACAGCGTAATATCAGGTCTAAAAAATAAGCTTACCGTTGCAATGAGTAATCTTGCGACCGACAGCATGGCTGCGTATAGAATGGGTAACATGCAAAGACCCAAATCTGAAACTTACAGCTAAAATGTAGGTAAAGAATATTGTTGTAGAATTTAAAAACAAAAAGATTCTGCTGAATAAACGCTTTAACACAGATTTATATAGTAAACAAAATTTTATCACATACTAACACTTAAATTTTTATTATGAAAAAGACAATTGTAACACTTTTTGCAGCCGCCTTACTGGTTGCCTGCAACAAAAAAGAAACGTCAGCTACTGTAGATCATTCAAGCGATCACATGGAAACTTCAGCTCAGGATGAATCTGCCACAACAGGTACAGATTCTCTTACGACCATTGATAATTCTACATCAGTTGCTCAGCTAAGCGACCAGGATAAGAAATTTGCCGATGCTGCTGCAAAAGGCGGAATGATGGAGGTAATGGCAGGAAAGTTAGCTGCTGATCTTTCTACAAATACAACCGTTAAGACGCTTGGCGAAATGATGGTGAAAGATCACACCAAAGCGAATGATGAGCTGAAACAGTGGGCATCAAAAAATGCATACACATTGCCTGCAAAAATAGACGCCGATCAGCAGAAAAAATATGATGAACTAAAAGCAAAAAAAGGTGCTGAGTTTGATCGAATGTATACAGATCTTATGGTAGCTGATCATCAAAAAACAATTGCTGACTTTAAAAAAGAAGCTGCCGAAGGCTCTGAAAGTACTTTAAAAAGCTTCGCCTCAAAAACGCTTCCTGCACTGGAACATCATCTGATGGAATCTCAAAAAGCACAGAAAGCAGTAAAATAGTTAAAGATAATGTCCCACTAAAAGGTGGGACTTTCTATTTGTATGTTTTTATTCTTTAAGCTCATCGGTCATGAACAATAATTGACTAAAATTCACAATAAAATTCTACGAAAAACAGCGTCTATGACTATGATCATAGGAAAAAACAGCAGTCAACAATAAATTTGTTAGAGACGTATAAGCGTTATAAAAAAGAAAGAATTTTAAAAACAATAACTTAAAGATAATCTTCATGAAAAAATTAATTAAACATAAACTCAATTTTACAATTCTGGGTATTTCATTAGGGTTACTTCTCACTAGTGTTTCTTGTAAATGTGATCTTGATGACGATGAAAGTGAAAAGAAAGAAGTAAATACATCAGCTGTGAAGCATGAAAACGACAGTTTGAAAATAAACTAATCTTTTACAATGCTTTTTACTTATACAAATAAAGTTTTAAGAAGTATAAGATTTTTTCAGTGGCAAAATAGGGCAGCTAATTCACCAATTCATAAAATTAAATAAGATGGATGAAAAATTGAAAGATAAAAACGTCGTGTTTTTTGATGGCGAATGTGGTTTTTGCAATTTCTGGGTACAATGGATCTTAGAACGCGACCGAAAAAATAAATTCTTATTTGCTTCTTTACAATCTGATTTTGGGCAAAAATTTCTTTCAGAAAGAGGGCTTGAGACGAAAGAGTTTAATACACTGTATCTACTTAAATCTGACGGTCAATATTTAATGAAATCTCGGGCGGTGATGAAAATAGCTCAACTTTTGGGAGGAATATACTCTCTTTTAAAAATAGGAAACCTATTACCAACCTCGCTGAGTGATAAATTATATGATATTGTTTCGCGTAACCGAATGAAGATTTCTGCACAAAAATGTTTTCTTCCCGATCCGCAGCAGAGAAAGAAATTTATTGAGATATAAAGTCGAGATTAAAATTGCTGATGCTGATCGTTTTATAAAATCGTCCTATGAAATTTTTAACTAAAGAAAAAGTACGAAAATCTAGATTACCATATGGTACTGCAGTTCTTGTATTGGGTATATCATCAATTGCATTATGTTGTTGTTACGGTCTGCCCGGGATCATGACCGGCACCATTGCGCTCATACTTTATCGGCGAGATAAGAAGATCTACGATAAAGATAGGCAGCGATATGATAATTTTGAAAATCTAAAAACAGGCAAAACCCTAAGTATTATCGGGATTAGTATAAGTTCTCTTTACCTGCTTTACCTGATTTTTGCTGCCATTGCAGGCAAAGATGTAGTTTCTGATCCTGCATTTATCTGGGATTGGATTGTCTGAATAGTCAAGATCAACATTATGATTAATAACGCCAAATACAATACTATGATATTCAATACAACACTGCTCCAGGAAATCAGCGAAAGCTTTATGAGTTGCAACGAAACGATTTCGATTGCTGAAAGTGTAACCGGAGGTTTACTTCAGGTCGCTTTTTCGGAAATGAGCAATTCAAGGTTGTTTTACAAAGGCGGTATTACATTGCATACCCCCGAAAAGATAGTGAAATTGCTTAACGTTGATCATGACGAGATAAAAAACTGTAACTGTGTATCTAGCTTTGTTGCAGATACGATGGGTCGCCATGCCGCTGAACTGTTTGAGAGTGACTGGTGCATTGCTACATCCGGATATTGCATTCCGGAGCGGCATTCGGCATACGAAGTTTTTGCCTATTATTCGATCATATACAGAGGAAAAGTGGCCTTTTCAGATAAACTTGAATTAAACAGCAGCACAGAATCTTTACAGATCAAAATGTTTTATACCGACCAGATCCTTCAGAAATTTATTGATCAGCTGAGACTTCACCAGCTTTCAATAACCGAATTAAATACTAATGAATAAACTCATTAATAATTAGACTTAATTAAGTGAAATTTAAAAAAGGAAACCATACAAACCAGTTATTAATAATAACAACAACTGAACTAAAAAATTAGCAATACATAACTACTCAAAAAAATAAAAGATATGAGTACAAAAAGCAATTTAAATCTAACCCTTAAAATATGGCGGCAAAAAAATAATCGTACAAAGGGACGCTTCGAAATTTATAAAATATCAGATGTCTCCACAGACTCTTCATTCCTGGAAATGCTTGATATTCTTAATGCCCAGCTTATTGAACAAAATAAAGAACCTGTCGCTTTTGACCACGACTGCCGGGAAGGTATTTGCGGTATGTGCTCTTTGTATATCAATGGCCGGGCGCATGGTCCCGATACAGGAATTGCCACCTGCCAGCTTCATATGCGGATGTTTACCAACAATCAAACAATCGTTATAGAGCCTTGGCGCAGCGTTGCTTTTCCGGTGATAAAAGATCTGATTGTTGACCGGAGCTCTTTCGACAGAATTATGGCAGCGGGTGGTTTTATCTCTGTAAATACATCAGGTAATCCTCTGGATGCAAATGCTATTCTCATTGATAAAGAAGCTGCCGAAGAAGCGATGGATGCTGCGGCGTGTATAAGTTGTGGCGCTTGTGTGGCGACGTGCCCCAATGGTGCTGCGATGCTTCTTGTGGGTGCAAAAGTTTCTCATCTTGCACTTTTGCCGCAAGGACAGGTAGAGCGGAAAAGAAGAGTGTTGAATATGGTAAAAGCAATGGATGATGAAGGATTTGGTAACTGTTCGGTTATCGGCGCATGCGAAGTTGAGTGCCCAAAACATATTTCGCTGGATACCATTGGCCGATTAAACAGAGAATATATAAAAGCCTGGGTTGATAAGTAAATTTCAGACTTTCACTTGTCGATTGTATATTGATCATTCTAAATTTTAAACTAAATTTTTATATCATGAAATATGTATTCGTATGTAGCATTATGTTTTTGATGGGTTGTAAGAAATCTGAAACCCAGTATATTGATAACGACAACAAAAGATCAACGGTTAACGATAAAAAATCTGATACCATTGAAACACTTCCTGAAGTTACACGCCCTTCGGCAAAAGATACAGCTCAGATAGAATAATTACTTAGAGTCTCTTTAAAAATTATTCAGAATAAAATTTTATACATTCTTCCTTTTCACTAACCCTAAATGGCAAAAAGATGTTTTGAAAATTGAATCAAAATTACTCCTTTAGGGGCCTGAGAAAATAATTTTGATGAATTTAAACAGACTCATCATGTTTTCCAAAGTGTTTTTATAATTGATTGCAAATGTGGTCATCCCAAGTGTTATTTATTTGAGAAGAGAGTGCTTATTTGGCACTCTTTTTTTGTTGAAATCATTTCATTATAAATTAATTACAACGAGATATTGCTTGTTTTACAGAGAAAGCTTAATAATATTTAGCTTAAAAATTAAGATATGAAAAAGCCTTCTCAATGAGAAGGCTAAAAACACAAATGATGAAAAAAAATGTTCCGTTTGTACGGACAATCAAAAGTATTAAATCAAAATATCATATCATATGCTTTGAGTCATATTGTCGGTGTATTTTGTTTTTATTTAAAGTTTTAATACTATTTTTCTCATTAAATTTTTCATTCAGATAATTGCCATAATGAAAATGAATAGATTCTGAAGCTGAATAAAAATGATATTGCATTTTACTTTTGATCTTCTTGCCAGAATGATATTGATGGTCGCATACAAATTCTATATTTTCATCAGTAAGAAATCTTGCTTTTATATCTACTATTTTTAAAATCGGCCTAAGATATTTTAGGATGTTAAGAATTTTTCTGTTGATAATTATTGGTTTTGAAAGGCCTGCTATTTTTCTGAGTTCATACGCTAAATCTTTGTAAAGAGCATTTTCTGCCGAGATATAAAACTGTTCTCCAAAAATATTTTCTTCCATAAGGCGTACGGCTAAAGTAGAAACGTCCCGGACATCAACACACGAAGTGCCGCCGGGAAATGTAATTCTGCTTTTCAGAAAAACATCAAGCAACTGGCTGTTTTCCTTTTCCCAATTGCCGCTTCCAATAATCATCCCGGGATTAATAATAACGGCATTAAGACCATCTTTGTAGGCGCTCCAGACCATTTTTTCGCAAAAGTATTTTGAAATGACATACGGCGAATACTTCTTCTTCGATTGATTTTCATTTATCCGTAATTCCATATCTTTTTTATTGATATGAAGTGTAGCTGCAGAGCTTACAAAAAGAAATTTTTTTATACGCATTTGCAGGCATGCACGGAGCAGATTTCTGGTATATACAATTCCGGTTTCCAAAACTTCTTCCCAATCTTTCGGGTCAAAACTTATTTTTGCCGCGCAGTGATACACCTCTGTAATATCTTTTAAAGCATCGTAAAGAGACTGATGATTACTGAAATCAAGATCTACCCAATCGATAAGGTCAAAATAGAAGTCTGCTTCTGAACTATAATACCGATACGAATTTTTCACATCGGCCAGATTGCTTCCGGATCTTTTACAGGCTCTTACTTTTTTACCTTTTTTGATAAGCTCCAGAACAATCACTCTTCCGAGAAGTCCTGTAGCACCTGTAACTAAAACCATAAGAATATTTTTAGATGAGAATTACCTTGAGCCAGAATTGCTCAATTCAGAAGAGTGACCGCACGAAATAACAGCATGCCGTGAGGTGTGTGATTGTTAATAATAAATTTTTCTGTTTCTGATTTTCAACATTTTGTTTCCCTCCATTTTTTTAATGGCTCTTATTGCAGTCTCTACGCACAGACCTGTTAATGAAGCCAATTGCTGACGGGTGTGCTTGATCTCGAAGGTATATTTATCTTTGTTTTCGTGCGGTTCTTTCAGAAGATCCATAATTTCTGTAAGTCTTTCTACTGCATTTTTACTTGAAATCTTCCTCATCAGCACAAACTTATTATAAGTTGTTTCCGATAAGGCATTACAAATATCAAGGGCAATGTTGGGATATATATCTAAGAGCGTCAAAAACTTTTCTCTGCAAACTTTCAGTACTTTGCATTCGGTAAGTGCAATAGCGTTGATGGGATAAGGTTTTTCAAGAAAAAGCATTGATTCTCCAAAACATTGTCCTGGAGACAGGATATTCTGGATAAATTCTTTACCGTCATCATTATAACTGTTGAGCTTGATCTCACCTTCCTCAATCTGATAGTAGAAGAGTGGGGTTCCGTCTTCACGAAAAATATAATCTCCGACATTAAAGCATTCTTCAGTTGCTCCTACAGAATGCAGGAGTCGTGGTGTAATAGACATAATATAATTTTTATGGTTTGGTTTATTTATTTACCTCCAAGTGGATGGAGTACGTGCTAAGATCAAAAATCACAAAAGCAAAGGCTTATATAGCAATTTGAGATACGGGCAAATTTCACCGTTTTATTTGCGGCTGCTTTGCTGAAAAGTAAAGTCTTGATCTGTCCATGAAGAGTTTCTAAAACATTATGTTTTTAGAACATCATATCGTTTAGGATTGTGTTTTTGCGTAATCATAAAATATTTGTTTTAAGGTATATCAAAGATATATATATATCACCGTTTATTCATATATGATCTAGATCACATTTGCAAAGAAAATATTTTATTACTGCTTTTAAATGTGATTAAATGCGGTTTACAGTGTAATATTTATTATTTATTACCATTTTTTTTGATTCTTTTATTTCATTACAAATTAAGTTTTTATAAAATAATTCACTTTTAATACTTTTAATCAGATTTTTATGTAACAATATTATGATAAATAAGAATGGGAATACAAATTCAGTTACATGGCAAGCGACTTGCTGTTTTTTAATCGATTATTCTTAATTATAGCATCAATGAATCATTCAGAAATCATAAATAAAATCATTGAATTTGCAGATAAAGCGCATGGCGACCAGACGAGAAAATATACGGCTGATAAATATATTGTACATCCCATCCGGGTTATGGAAACTTGCAAACAGTATACTGAAGAGCTTCCGGTTTTGGCAGCAGCAATACTGCATGACGTATTAGAAGATACTGCAACATCTGAAGATCATATTCTGCATTTTCTTAAAGATATAATGAACGAAAACGACCGGAATCTGACCATCAAATTGGTGAATGAACTTACCGATGTGTATGTGAAAAAAGATTTTCCGAAGCTCAACAGAGACACCCGTAAAAAGATGGAGTTGGAGAGACTTCGGAAAATAAGTGCACGTGCACAAACTATAAAATATGCAGATATTATTGACAATTCTAAAGAGATCCCCCAACACGATCCTTCTTTTGCGAAGCGGTATTTGAAGGAATGTAATGATATACTTTTAGCACTCGATAAAGGTTTGCCCAAATTGCGCAAGGAGGCAATCAATCAGGTGGTTACAATACTGAAAAATCTATAAATAGTAAAATAAAAATCACTAAAACTGTATCTTAAATGGTCCTTCAAAATAAGAATCATAAGAATCCAGAAGTTCACCATTCTGATCGTAAACTCCTAATTTTATATTTTGTTTGGATAGCTTTATCTCTTTTTCAGGGAAGCTGATGCTGATTGTTCCTTTTGTAATTTTGTCTCTTTCGACTTTTATTTTGCTTGATGCACTGTAAGAAATTTCACCATGCTGAGGTTCCAGAATTTTAATGGTAACCATTTTGTTCTCATTGGTTTTATTAAGGAAAGTAAAATTATATGTATTGGTAATTTTTCCTTCGCTCACAAAAAATGTGCTTCCGGCGGGCTTTATAAATTTAACTTCCATATCAGCACGGCTGTAAAGAAGATATCCAAGCAGAAGCTGCAGACCGACCAGTAAAATAAGAAAGCCTTTCATTCTTGCATTAAACCCGGTGGGCTGCCCCGTTTCGATTTCCTTTTCTGAGGCATACCGTATTAATCCTTTTGGCAAACCTACTTTATCCATCACCTCATCACAGGCATCAATACATGCGGTACAATTCACACATTCCAACTGTTGCCCATCTCGGATATCAATTCCTGTAGGGCAGACCACAACGCATTGGTAACAATCGATACAGTCTCCTTTTCCTGCAGCTTTCCGGTCTTCTCCTTTTCTCCATTTTGAACGGTTTTCGCCGCGGTTGAAATCATAGAAAACATTAATGGTTTCTTTATCAATAAGTACGCCCTGAAGTCTTCCGTACGGACAGACCAATGTACAGACCTGTTCGCGGAACCATGCAAATACAAAGTAAAATGCGGCGCTTAAAAGAATCATGACTATGAAATTTGTAAAGTGCTCAAACGGCCCTTCAGAAACAATTCTGAAAACTTCTTTGTAGCCAACGATATACATAAACATGAAATGGGTGAAGATCAATGAAAGTATAATGTAGATCGACCATTTAAGGCTTCTTTTCCATATTTTCTCGGTGTTCCATTCCTGCCGATCAAGTTTCATCTGTTTGTTTCTGTCTCCTTCAATAGCATATTCTATCTTTCTGAAAACATTTTCAAGGAAAATAGTCTGAGGACAAATCCACCCGCAAAAAATTCTCCCGAAAGCAATTGTAAAAATGATTATGCAAACCAACGAAACAATAGCACCGAATGTGAGAATGAAAAAATCCTGAGGATAAAAAGGCTGCCCGGCAATAAAGAACTGACGGTTAATAATATCTAATAACAGGGCAGGATTACCATTAACCTGTATAAAGGGCAGCGCAAAATAAAAGACCAGCAATGTATATGCTACAATATTTCTGTAGTTGGTATACCTTCCTTTTGGTTTTTTGGGAAACACCCATTTTCTTTTACCGGATTGCTCCATTGTACCAATGGAATCTCTATACGTTTCAGGTTCTAAAACTTGGCCTTGGCCGCCTTTAAACTCAGGATTGTTTTGATCTTGCATTTCACTGTATTTAAATTGAAATTCAGATGACTGTCATCATGTAATTGTCATTGAAGGACTTGTACTAATCTTCTATTTTGCTTAAATCTGTCATGGCAGGACCGTTTAGCAATTTTCCCTCAATATCAAATCTTGAGCCATGACAAGGGCAATCCCAGGAAACTTCCGAAGGATTCCAAGCTACAGTACAGCCGGTATGCGGGCAAACTGGACTTAAAAGGTGAATCTCAGATTTTTCGTCTCTGTAGGCAGCGTAGGTTTTACCGTCATACTTGATGATTCTCCCTTCACCTTTATTGAGTTCATCAAGCTCATCTATTTTATCTGCCGTAAATTTATCTTTCACAAAATGTACGGATGCATTGACGACTTCGTCGAAAACATTTCTTGCACTCGCTAAAGGTTTTATACGGCTTGGTGCAAGCAATTTTGAGAGCTCACTTTCTTTGCCTTCAAGCAAATCCGGGATGACTAATGATGTCATCGATCCGAAAGTCATTCCGTTTCCTGTGAAGCCTGTAGAAATGTAGATATTGTCTTCACCCGGCATTTTTCCAATGTATGGTAAACCGTCTGCCGATTGATAGAATTGCGAAGACCATTTGGCAACAACTTCTTTATACTTAAAATTGTCATCTACATATTTCATCAGATCCTCAAAGTGCTTTTCGGTATTGTCTTCGTCTCCGGTTTTATGGTCAAATCCACCGACAATTAAAAAATAATCATTGCCAGATTTATGGTATCGTGCATAGTGATAAGGATCATATAAATCAGCAGTCTGAGCCATTGATTTTACTGGATTAGCCAGTTTTAAGGTCACTGCATAACTTCTGTAAGGTGCCAAAAGTACGCTGAAACGGTTGTTTCCGGGTGGAATATGCGTCGCCCAGACCAAATTTTTGGCAGTAAAAACAGAATCATTATCGGTTGTAAGAGTAACAATGTCGTCTTTATTTTCAAAATCTTTAATGTGCGTTTCTGTCGCGATTGCGCCGCCGTTTTTAATATATTCTTTCAATAATTTGTTGATGTAACGCAGCGGATGAAATTGTGCCTGGCCTTTTATTTCTATTGCTTTTTTAAATTCCAGAGAAAATGGAATACTGAAAGTCTGTTCTGTATCAATTCCTACTTTATGATGAGCCTCCAAAATGTCATCAAGCTGTTTAGACTGTTTTTCATCAGCGCTAAAAAGATAATAATTACATTCGTTAAAGTCACACGAAATATGATGATGCACAATATTTTGCTTAATGTAACGAATTGTATCTTTTGCTGCATTAGCCAACAAAACAGCCGATTCTTCACCGAAGTTTTTAATGATCTCATCATAGGAAGAATCAAAAAAATTGTTGATATGCGCCGTAGTTCCGCCTGTCGTTCCGAAACCCGGATTTTCTTTTTCTATCAGAAGGCAATTTTGACCGCGGTTCTGAAGTTCTTTGGCTAAAGTTACTCCAGTAATTCCTGCACCGACGATGATGGTCTCGAAGTGCGTCTCATTATAATTTTGTACTACTTCCTGTTGGGCTTGGTTTTCCCAAAAGCTTACATTTTTTCCGTCTCTTTTCATAATAATTGTTTTGTAATTGGTCTTCAAGGAAAATGCCAGAAAATTTCCTATTCAATGATTTGTCTACAATCTGGCAACGCTTTATTTCTAATTTTTAATAATTACTTTTTCACCCAAACACTTACAGATCGCGCATTTACATGAAAAATCGCTTTTCCGTTTTCGTCTGTTTGAATGATATCATTTCTTTGTTCAAGAAAATCTATATAGATTGAATTTGCATTTTCTTTGCCAAGGTTAATTTCTTTATAATTTTTATCATGGTTTGAAATCATAACCACACAACCTGCATGTTCTTTGTCGCCTTTTCTTACCCATGCAATACAATTTTGGTGATCGAAATAATTAATTTGTTCGCCATACGCATATTGCTGTCTCGCTTTTAGCAGTTTAGGCAAAATTTCTATCTTCGGCATAATAACCTTTATCTCTTTTTGATCTTTAATATCGGTGTATTCTGCACCAAAAACATCGGGATAAAATACACAGGGGTAGCCTTTGTCGATCAGCAATATCATTGCATACGCCAGTGGTTTAAACCAATCTTCAACTGCTGATTCGAGCGCCTGTAATTTCTGCGTATCATGATTTTCAACAAAAGACACAGAGAACATAGGTTTCTTTTCCAGAAAGCTGCCTTCTAAAATTTTTGTAAGATCATATTTGCTGCCTTCTGTTGATGCTTTAAAGAAATTATAATGCAGCGGTGCATCGAAACAGGAAATAAGATCATTCATTTCATCAGAAAAATGTACAATCTTTTCTGCTTCATCCTTCCAGAATTCTCCCAGAATAAAGCAATCACGATTGATTTCTTTTTTAATGTAATTAATCCATTCTTTTAAAAAGTCGGATGAAATATGTTTTAATGCATCAAGTCTCATTCCGTCAATCTGAGTAGTTTCCGCGTACCATTTTATCCAGTCTTTCATTTCCTGAACCACTTTTGGATTACGGTATTCGATGTCTGCGCCCATTAAATAATCGTAATTTCCGAATTGATGGCTTACAGCTTCCGTCCATTTATTTCCATATTCATTATGAATTTTAAAAATTCCCTGCAGTTTTTCTCCGTTTTTTCTTACATGATCAATTCCACTGAAACATTGATAATCCCACACGAAGTTGGAGTATTTTTTATTTCTTCCGGGAAATGTAAACTTAGTAAATGCTGAAACTTCCATCGGTTTACTGATTATTTCATTCCGGTCTTCATCATTTACTTTATGTACGGTTATATTTTCTTCTTCATCGCCACCCATTCGGTGATTCAAAACTATATCTGCATATACTGAGATTCCAAAATCGTGGGCTCTTTTAATAGCTTTAAGGTATTCATCTTTTGTACCATATCGTGTAGAAATACCACCTTTCTGGTCAAATTCTCCTAGATCGTACGGATCATAGACTTCATATCCTCTGCCTTTTTTCCCAATACTGGATTTAGTAGCGGGAGGAAGCCATGCAGCGGTGAATCCCAAATCTTTCAAATGTTCTGCTTTTTCTGCAAATTCTTTCCAAATATTCCCCGGATGGTACCAATGGAAGAATTGAATCATCACTCCGTTCATATATTATCCGTTAACAATTAATCCTCCGTTTGGATGTAAAACCTGGCCAGTCATCTGTGCTGAAGCTTCAGTTGCTAAAAACAAAAAGCTGGCAGCGACTTCTTCAGTAGATGCTTTTCGTTCAAGAGGTGGTTTGTCCTGGTCATCCTCTTCTTCGCCAAAAGTTTTCTCTGTAAGCGGTGTTGCCACCGGTCCCGGCGCTACGGCATTTACACGGATTCCTTTTGGTTTTGACTGTAAAGAGAGCGAGCGAGTGAATGAGACAATGGCTCCTTTTGTTGCAGAATAATCGAGCAACTCTTCATGACCCATATAAGCAACTGCCGAAGTGGTGTTAATGATTGAACTTCCCTGTTTCAGGTGTGGAAATGCCGCTTTTGTCAATAAAATGAGCCCAATAATATTTGAGTTGAAAGTTTTTCTGATATCTTCTTCTTTCAGATCAGCAATATAACTGCATGGAATCTGTGTTCCGGCGTTATTTATTAAAATATCAATCCCTCCAAATTCTGCAATTGTTTTTGATACTGCTTCATTACAAAATTTAGAATCATTAATATCTCCGCCAAACGAAATGGCTTTTCGTCCTAATTCTGTAATTTCCTTTTCAGTTTTTTCTGCATCCTTATAGTCTTTGTAATGAATGAAAGATATGTTTGCCCCTTCTTTGGCAAACAATAGCGCAACAGCTTTTCCGATTCCACTGTCTGCACCTGTTATTAGGACAGTCTTTCCTGATAATTGTAAGCTTTCCATAAAATATGTATTTGGTGTAATAGTTTAATAGCCTGATTTTTTTTCTTTTTGCTTTTCTAATTCAAGTTTGAAGCAGCTTAAAATAAATTCGCTGTAATATAATTGTGCATTTATTGATTGAGTTCTGGAGTGCAGCTCCAATTTTTGTGAAAGAACAATATCACCTTTGTATGCAATAGAAAAGAAGGCATACAATTCTTCTTTAGATTCTTCCACGGGAGTTGCGTAACCCGTAACGGCGATCGACCAGTCTGTTTTGAATAATTTTGAGACATTAACCGCCATGCTGTCGGCAATATTGGGTGAAACACAATCGCAATACCAGGCTTCTGCCTGATCTACTTTTAAAAGACTTACTTTTTCCTCAAGGGTATATGCGGTAAGCCCTCCCTTAAAAAACTTTGAAGCATCTTTCATTTGCGAAAAAGAAAACTGTAACAATCCTGAAGTAACACTTTCGGCAGTCGAGATAGTTTCGTTAGCTGATAGCAGGTATTCTCCGATGTGGTTATACAAATTTTCTAATTCTTTTAAAAACTGAATCAAAGATCTAACTGATAATTGATCAGGAGACAAATCGATATTTGAAGACGTTATCATGTATATATGTACTTTGTTATTAGGTTATTTATCAATCGAAAGGAATGTGAAAGCACTTCTTTTTCAAATCATACTTATTCTTTCGTAAAACTTATGAAGCTTGAATTTTTTTGCTGTTAAATTTTTGATATTATCCAAACTATTTGTGACTCTTTTACTGGATATAAAAAGATTAGTGAGTTTTATTTGAATTTCTTTCGGATATTTATTTTGTATTTTCTGAATGATGAATACCATTACAAGCATTAAGATTGTATTGATAAAGAGCTGCCATGTTTCTAAGAAATAAAAAAATGCCGAGATTGTGACCAGAATATTTGTCCAGGTAAAGCACACAGGATGATCTGAAAACCTTTCAAAAAAGTTTTTTTTCATATAAATTGTAATTGGTGGTTTATTATGATAGCGGGCAATAAGTGATCTCGCTAAAAAACGATATGAAATAACGAATTTTAAATGTGAATCTTTATGATTCAGATCACTTCAGAAAACATAAGTTTTGTATTCCTCTTTTTCGGAAAGTTAAATGCAAGATTATCAATATTTTGTTTCTTTTGATTTTGTAGCTCATTAATTTTTTCTTCCAAACTTATTTTTGGGTAATTCTTGATTTTATGATATAGTTTTAATTTAAATAAATTAATAGTTTATAAATATATTTTAATTTAATTAATTTAGTATATTTGTATACTATTTTTACCAAATGAAATATGCTATTGTAAAAGATGTCATCCAATTACTTGAAGAATTTGATGCAGAAAATAAAAGTAATACGTACTCCTCAGATGTTGATGGTTTTAAAGCTTGGTTATGCATAAAAGAGTCTGGCCGACTAAATAGCGCAGGTACTGAACCTTATTGGGAAGGCAAAGAAGAGGGTAGAAGTCTGGAAAGTGCTATAAGTACATCATTGGTGCATCTTAACAGATATGCTAAATCCTACTCAAAATCTGCGATTTCAGAGTCAGACTTTGCGACACAGGAAGATTTTATTTACCTCATCAATCTAAAGGCATTTGGTGCAATGACTAAAATGGAACTTATCAAAAAAAATATTCACGAAAAACCTGTCGGAATCTTGATTATTAACAGATTGATAAAGCTTGGATGGGTTGAGCAGACAGATTCGGAGATTGATAAAAGAACCAAAGTCATAAATATTACCCATTCAGGATTGCTATCTTTAGAAAATCAGATGCAAAAGATAAGAACAGCAACAAATATTGTAGCGGGAGATCTTAATTATTCTGAAAAGATAGAATTAATACGTATTTTAGACAAGTTAGAAAAATTTCACCATCCCATATTCAGCCGAAATATCGATTCTAAAAAACTTATCGATGTTGTCAGTAAAGAATATTCATTCATGAAAAATTAATTATGAGTAAAAAAATAGCCATTATAGGGTCTGGTTTTTCGGGTCTGTCTGCAGCTTCCTATTTAGCAAAGGAAGGAAATGAGGTCTACGTATTTGAAAAAAATGATTCGGTAGGCGGCAGAGCAAGAAAATTTAGTACCGATGAGGGTTATACTTTTGATATGGGGCCAAGTTGGTATTGGATGCCAGATATTATCGAATCTTTTTTTGAAGATTTTGGCAGAAAATCGTCTGATTTTTATGAGCTTATTCCTCTTGATCCTCAGTTTGAAATGGTATTTTCGGATGGCGTGATGAATATTCCCGAGAGCTATGACGAGATGATTCTTCTATTTGAAAGCATGGAAAAGGGAGCCGGCAAAAAGCTGGAAGAATTCATGAAAGATGCTCAGATCAAATACGAAATAGGGATGAAGGAATTTGTGAATAAGCCTTGTCATTCTTGGTTTGAGTTTATTTCACCTAAAATGGCAAAAAATGCTCTAAAACTAGATTTGCTTACCAATTTCAGCAAATTTGTAAGAAATTACTTTAAGCATCCTAAGCTGATTATGCTGATGGAATTTCCGGTGATCTTTCTTGGTGCTGCACCCAAAAATATCCCTGCATTATACAGCCTCATGAATTATGGTGGTTATAAATTGGGGACATGGTATCCGATGGGCGGTTTTTCAAAAGTGACCGATGCGATGATGCAAATTGCTGTGGAAAACGGAGCTCAATTTCACTTTAATTCAAATGTAGAAAAGATTAAGGTTGAAAATGATAAAGCCAGCGCTTTGGTAGTAAATGGAGAAATTGTAGAATTTGATTTAGTAATTGCTTCTTCAGATTATCATCATACAGAAGATAAGCTTCTTCCTGAAGAGTATAAAAATTATAAATCATCGTATTGGGATAAAAAGACATTTGCTCCATCATGTCTTATTTATTATCTTGGAATTAAAGAAAAAATACCGAACCTGAAACATCACACTCTTTTCTTTGAAAATGATCTGGAACTTCATACCCACGAGATCTACGAAGATAAAAAATGGCCTACAAAACCTTTGTTTTATACATGTTGCCCGTCCAAAACAGATAAAGGCACTGCTCCCGAAAACTGTGAAAATATATTTCTCTTAATGCCTGTTGCACCAGGAATAGAAGATTCTGAGGAAATGAGGGAAAAGTACTTTAAACAAATGATCGCAAGATTAGAAAAACATACAGGAAGTTCAGATCTTATATCAAAAATTGAATATAAAAAAGGCTATTGCATTAATGATTTTAAAGAAGATTATAATGCCTATAAAGGCAATGCATATGGTCTCGCCAACACCTTATCACAAACGGCTGTTTTGAAGCCTTCTATCCGAAATAAAAAGATTAAAAATCTGCTGTATACGGGCCAGCTTACTGTTCCCGGTCCCGGAGTTCCTCCATCCATCATTTCAGGAAAAATAGCAGCAAACGAAGCCAGTAAAATAAATTAATATGAAAAAATTGTTTGACGACCTTTCTTATAAAATAAGCAGAGAAACCACAAAGCAATACAGTACGAGTTTTTCTCTGGGAATCATAGCACTTTCCCCGAAAATCAGAAATCCCATATACGCGATATACGGATATGTACGTCTTGCTGATGAGATCGTGGACAGTTTTCATGACTATGATAAGCATAAGCTTTTATCAAGATACAAAGCTGAAACTTTCGAAGCGCTGGAAGATAGAATTTCTCTAAATCCTATTTTGCAGTCATTTCAGGAAACGGTGCACCGATACAAAATCGATCACAGCCTTATTCATCAGTTTCTGAAAAGTATGGAAATGGATCTGCAGAAAATAGATTACAATTCAGATCTATACAAAGAATATATTGTGGGATCTGCGGAAGTAGTGGGTTTAATGTGTCTTCATATCTTTACAGAAGGTAATATTACAGAATTTGAAAAGCTGAAGCCTTATGCGATGATTCTGGGATCTGCATTTCAGAAGGTTAATTTTCTTCGGGACATGAAGGATGACTATCAGATTTTAGGACGCTGTTATTTCCCGAATGTTGATATTTCGTATTTTGACAATACCGTGAAATCTCACATAGAAAAAGAAATAGAAGAAGAATTTAAAATTGCTTTAGAAGGAATTAAAAAATTACCGCCTTCTGCTAGATTTGGTGTATATCTGGCTTACCGCTATTATATTTCACTCTTTAGAAAAATAAAAAGAACTTCGGCCAGTAAAATCATTAATCAGAGAATAAGAATCTCAAACGGAAGAAAAATATCGTTAATGATGAGCAGCTATGTACAATACAAAACCTCTCTTTTATAAAGAGTAATATAAATCATACAATATGATACACAAGCTTTATAGAGAACAACAGCTAAACTGTGATATACAAACGGCATGGGAGTTTTTTTCTTCTGCCAATAATCTTTCTAAGATTACACCGAAAGAAATGAATTTTATCGTTCTTACCGAAATGACGGAGGATGAGATTTTTGAGGGGATGATTATTGACTACTATGTTTCGCCTGTTTTTGGCATAAAAATGAAATGGAAAACAGAAATCACTCAGGTTGATTTTCAAAAAAGTTTTACAGATTTTCAAAAAAAAGGACCTTACAAACTCTGGAATCATCACCATGAATTTATTATCAACGATAAAGGTGTATTGATGAAAGATTCGGTAGATTATGAACTTCCTTTAGGTTTTTTGGGTGAAATAGCCCATAAATTATTTGTCAAGAAAAAACTTGAGCATGTATTCAGCTACAGGTATAAGGTTTTAGAAGAACGTTTCAATAAAAAAATAAAATAATGAATTTTCTGATTGTAGTAGCTACATTTTTCATCATGGAAGGGATGACGTGGCTCATTCATAAATATATTATGCATGGTTTTCTCTGGATGCTTCATAAGGATCATCATGATCACAGCAATGAAGGAGTGATGGAGAAAAATGATTACTTTTTCCTCATTTTTGCTTTGCCAACGATACTTTTAATGTATTACGGAACAATGCAGAATTTTAATCATTGGTTTTATATTGCCATCGGAATAGCACTTTACGGGATGGCGTATTTCTTTGTGCACGACATTTTTATACATCAAAGATTTAAGTTTTTACGCAATACAGAAAATCCTTATTTACTGGCTATAAGACGAGCTCATAAGCAGCATCATAAACATACAGGGAAAGAAAGAGGCGAGTGCTTTGGCTTTCTTTGGGTGCCTATCAAATATTTTAAAATGTATTTTAATAAACATAAAACCGGATAAATGCTGCATTATACTTATCTATTGATTAATTTTTTCACGGTAATCATCTGTTTTGTTTTTTCATTTCATCCAAAAATAAAATTCAACAGACATTTTGCTGCTTTTTTTAAGGCATCATTCATTGTAGCGCTTGTATTTATTATTTGGGATATCTGGTTTACCAAAAGAGGGGTGTGGTGGTTCAATGATATGTACCTTTTAGGAATACGGATTTACAACCTTCCGATTGAGGAAATACTGTTTTTCTTCTGCATTCCGTTTTCATGTATTTTTACCTATTTCTGTTTAGATAAATTTTTTAAACTCGACTGGAAACCGTTTCCTGAAAAAGTATTTGTAATCATCTCTATTGTTTCTGCATTAGGAATTGCGGTTTGCTTTCATGATAAAATCTATACTTTCATCACGTTTTTAACGACAGCGATAAGCATGTTTATTCTTTATTTTGTTCTAAAATCACGATGGATCGGCAAAGCATCATTTATTTATTTTATATTAATGCCCGGCTTTTTGGGTGTAAATGGAATTCTCACCGGTACAGGTCTGGAGTCGCCAATTGTAAACTATAATCCCGAGAATTTTTTAGGAATAAGAATGCTTACCATTCCGATCGAAGATACCGTTTACGGATACGAAATGATTTTATGGAATATTTATTTATTTCTAAAATTCAAAAAAGAGGATCAACTGATTTCTGAGTAAGAAAATGAGTATTAAACTCAATTTAAAGCATCCCCATAACTTCTTCGATCAGAATTTTCACCTGTAAAGGTCTTTTCTTTTGATCAACTTCAAGTCTGTTGTACAATCCGGTTTTAACGATAACCATGTTTTTTTCTGGAATCATGATAATGAATTGACCTAAAAAACCGTAGAAAAACCGGCATTCTATATCATTATTATTACTGTCACCAGCCCAAATAGTGTAGCAGAACGCATCGTTTTGAATAGTGGGTTTCAGCATTCTTTCGCAATATTCGGCACTGAGTAGTTGCTTTCCTTTCCACATTCCATTTTGCATAACCATTTGCCCTATTTTTGCGAGATCTCCGGCTGTAGCATGTACGCAACAAAATGCTTTTTCCATTCCTTTTTCATCGGTGCTCCATTTACCGGAGAATTCCATTCCTAAAGGTTCCCATATTTTTTCTGACAGATAATTTGATAAGCTTTTTCCTGTTATACGGGTTAAAGCTAATCCTAAAAGCTGCGCCGAAACGCTTTGATACTCGTATTTTTGCCCAGGCATATTTTTTATTGTAATACCAAAGGTTTGTTCGGCAAGATCACCAACAAAATACTGTTTTGAATTTTCAGCAAAGGGATGACGATATTCTTCATCCCAGTCAAACCCGGCCTGCATGGTCATCAGGTGGCGAAAGGTAAGATGTTTTCCGTACCTACTTTTTTTATAGCAAGGAAAAACAGTGGAAACCAACTGATCTTCTGATTCCAGATAACCGTCATCAATTGCACAGCCTGTTAGAATAGATAGAAATCCTTTAGCCATAGAAAAAGAATTCATCAACGAAGAAGGTTGATGGTCTTTCCAATATTTTTCATAAAGTAATTGATTGTCTTTAATCACTAGAAGTGATGACGCCCGGGTCTTTTTTAATTCATCGGTAAGCCTTTTCGACAACTGATGTTTATTATACTCATCGCTTTTCTTCCAGGCTTTAGGTTTTGAGCTCGAAATGATACGGGAAGGGAATTTTTTTTCATCATCAATGGATGGGGTAAGTGGTCCTTTTTGTAAGTTAATACCAATAGCTTTAAAAATATATCCATAACCTGATAGGTAAATAAGTGCAGTTATTGCTGAAATTCCAACTGTTAATCCCGTTAATATTTTTTTCATAGGTTATGATGATGATTTATAGAAAAACTCCCGTGGAATTGGATATTCAAAAAGCGTTCCTCAGCATTCTGGAAATGTAAAATGCAACTTTAAACCTAAATAATATACATGTAAATAGTGCTTGTTGACCAAATTTTAAATGTAAAACAACGCAATATTGAATAATGTAAACGTAAAATGGAATAGTCCTTGTATCAATACGTAACATAGAAAGCCGATTTCAGGCAAGAGGTAACTTCTGTTACTATTAAATACACCTTAAACTTAAAATATTTATTATGGAAAAATTAACATCATCCGATGCTGCATCCTTATCCGGCGCACAAGGTTCAGCAGGAAATGAAAATTCAGGTTCTCAAAATGCAAAAGGACTCAATGATCCTACAAAAAAATACCCTAAACCTCCCTTTGAAAGACAATTTCAGCCCTTTCCGGGTTTAGCGCATAAGATGAATCCTGTTCCTGATCATGGCGAGGAATCTTACGTTGGTTCGGGCAGGCTTAAGGGGCGAAAAGCTTTGATTACCGGTGGAGATTCGGGAATAGGAAGAGCGGCTGCCATTGCATATGCACGGGAAGGAGCAGATGTTGTCATCAATTATCTGCCCGAAGAACAATCTGATGCTGATCAGGTTCTCGCATTAATTGAAAAAGCAGGCACTAAAGGATTTGGTATACCCGGTGATCTTCGGGAAGAATCATTTTGCAAAAAATTGGTTGAGCAAGCTGCAGAGAAATTAGGAGGATTAGATATTCTGATCAATAATGCGGGACATCAGAAAACCAATGAATCAATTTTGGATATCAGTACCGAAGCGTTTGACAGGACAATGAAAACCAATATCTATGCTCCGTTCTGGATCATAAAGGCGGCATTACCTTTTCTAAAACCAGGCTCCAGTATTATAGGATTATCATCAGTTCAGGCGTATGATCCTTCCGCTGATCTTTATGATTATGCTCAGACAAAAGCGGCAACAACGAGTTATGTAAAATCACTTGCCAAACAGTTGGGTCCGAAAGGGATCAGGGTAAACGGTGTTGCTCCGGGACCTGTATGGACGGCTCTTGAAATCAGTGGTGGCCAGACTCAGGAAAATATTGAAGTTTTCGGTCAGGACACAGCATTTGGAAGACCGGGACAACCCGCAGAGCTGGCTTCTATTTTTGTACAGCTTGCTGCTGAAGATGCAAGTTTTGAAACAGGACAGATTTATGGTTCGGCGGGAGGAAGCGGACAACCTTAGTTACATCAAAAGAATAATCTTATAAAATAAAAAGGTACCACAGTTATAACGATTGTTTACCTAAAGGCCATCAATGGTATGGTGGTTGCAAGAAACTAGACTCATCACAAAAAATATTATTATGCACAACGAAAGAACAGTAGCAGTTTTAAACGATCTGCTAAACATTACAAATGACAGAATTAAAGGATTTGCAAGGGTTGAAGACAAAGTTTGGGATACTTATTCGCCATTGAAAGGTGATTATGATCAAATGGTCGCTCAGTCTCAGGTAATGAAAGCTGAACTCGTAAAATTAATTACAGAAAGAGGAGGTAATCCTGATGATTCAGGAACTACTGCAGGCGCAATTCACAGAGGATGGATTGACGTAAAAAATTCTTTCTCAGGAGATAAAACAGAGGCAACATTAGAAAATGTAGTTTTTGGAGAAGAAGCAGCCATTGATGCCTATCAGGATGCATTAGACAGCGGAGATCTTTGTCCGGAAAGTTCAAGAGTTGTGAGCGATCAGCTACATCATTTAAAGTCTTCGTACAATAAGTTTAATAACTTAAACGAGTTAAAAAATTAATTTCAGATAAAGTAATAATTCATTCATCTGAAAAATTGATTATCGTAAAATTATAAGTCCCGGAAAGAAATTTCCGGGACTTATATTGTTATTTGTTTTTTATAGTACAATCGTTTTTCCAGCAAATAAAAAGGAAAAGTAGATACTTAGTCTACTGTGATCATAAAACCTTAAGATCTTTTTGTGTTATATTTGATATTGATTAATCACAAAGAGACTTATGAGTACCAAAAGAATCTTAATTTTTGATGATGATAAATCTATATTAGATGTTTTTACTATCATTTTTAGCGAAAATGGATATGAAGTGGAGGTTTCAGAAACGTCACACAATATTATCGAACGGGTTGCTGACTTCAGACCGCATTTAATTTTAATGGATAACTGGATTCCCGATATCGGTGGAATAGAGGCCGTAAAGTTGCTGCGAAACCATAGTGAGTTTAAAGATATACCGGTAATTTATATCAGTGCCAATAGTGACATCAATACTTTAGCAAAAAAAGCCGAGGCAGATGATTATCTTGCAAAACCATTTGAGTTGCAAATTCTAGAGAAAAAGGTTGAAAAATTTTTAGGAGCAAATTATTAGAAATTTTATTCCTCAAAATACTATAATATATTAGGGTCTGTAATTCTGAATGCAAATGCCTGCACTTTTTAGATTTACATAAATATGCATTGCTATGATTCAAGTCATAATGATTGTCTTGATTTAGCATTAAATTAGTTAACGCCAAAACAAGAATATAGTATGAAATCTCGCTGTACTTTCAGCATGCCCGTTTGTGGGGAAAAGCTGTAAGTAAATAACAGGCTATTTCCAAAATAAGCTTATTGTATTTTTGAATTTTTATAAAATATTTAAATATAGGTTTTAAAAGTTCGATTCAGCATATATTCCATTGCCATAAACTATTCTTGTTTAAGCATAACATATTTTTTTAACAGTATTTTATTTAGGTTTCAAGATTATATTTAATAAAAATGAAGAAGAAATTTAAAAACACTTTTTTCTATAAAAACAGCTTAAGTCTCGTTCTCTTATTCCTGATGATAATCTGTCTTATTGGTCAGTTTTTCACCGGTTTTACTACTGAAAATAAAGAACTTGCGGAAGAAGGAATGACTCCATTGACTTTTGCAGAATATTTTAGCAGCGGACATTTTATTCAGGCAACATTTGAAAACTGGGAAAGTGAATTTCTTCAAATGATGCTGTATGTTCTGTTGACCATTTCGCTAAGACAAAAAGGATCAAGCGAATCTAAATCTTTAACTGAAGCTGAAGATGTAGACAAAGAACCGCAACCTCACCGTGATGCGCCGTGGCCGGTAAAAAAGGGTGGGATTTATCTGAAAATATACAATCACTCTTTATCTCTCGCATTTGCTATATTATTTCTGATCAGCTTTATACTGCACTTTTATGGTAGTTTTAAAGATCATAATTTCGAAGAATCAATGAAAGGTCTGCCACCGATTCGCTGGTACGAATATCTTTCTGAATCCAGATTCTGGTTTGAATCTTTACAAAACTGGCAAAGTGAGTTTCTGGCAGTTTTCTCGTTGGTAATCTTATCGATTTGGCTGCGGGAAAAAGGCTCACCTGAATCTAAACCTGTAGATATGGCGCATGGCGAAACACCATAATTTATTTAAATTTTAAGCTAATTATTATGAAACCAAAAAATATTCCCGGAGTTCCGCAACATTATAAAGGCAGTTTTCACGATACAGAAAGTAGTAAAGAAATTACAGATAATAAAGATGTCGACATCAAATTTGATCGACTTAAACAGCGGTTTTTATCGATTAATAACTGGCGAAAATATTGCCCCGAAAGTACTACAGAATTTAAACTTTGTGATTCTTCAGGAAAAATTGTAGACCGCTTACCAAAGATTTCAGACTACATCAGAATTGATATTCCGGGTCCGGGTGGAAGCGAAGGACGGTCTTATGATTGGGTACAGATTATCATGATCGATATGGATGTTAACGATCGCATCATGATACAATGCAGACCATCAAAAGATCCTATAAAAAAAAACAGTCGGAAAATTGCCCATTTCTATTCTAATGCGGCCACATCAACTTTTGTAATTTCAAAAGAGAAGAACTCTGTAAAGGCAGGGATTTATGGAAGAAATGAATACCCGAATTTAAAATCAGGATTTTTTAACTGCATCAGAAATCTTATGATTGCCATCGGCGGCATGCTCGGATTTTCAAAAATACAGTGGAAATGCCTTACAGAAGGACTTACAAACTTTGAATAATCTTGCATTTTGTAAGTTGTTTTAAGTGCTAATGCATACTTAAAAAATAGATCCGATATGTAGAATATCGGATCTATTTTATTGATTAGAATAATATTTAGCTGTTTATTGCTTTTGAATTAAGATTGGTATCTGCAATTCTCGTCAGTAAATTGTCACAGTTTTTTTCTTCGTCTAATGTAGAAATTAAGTGCTTAAGACAATCTTTTTCTTTAAGAACTTTTGCAAAAGCTGCTAAAGTACCATATGTCGCGATTTCATAATGTTCAACTTTCTGAGCCGCTGCAATAATACCTGCATCACGAATAGCACCCGGTTCGGTTTCTTCCATAATGCTTTTTCCCTCATCTAAAAGTCCCTGCATCGCATCGCATTTTTTTGCCTGTGCTTTTTTCTTTAATAATTTAAAACATTCTTCAAGTCTCTTTACATGCTCTTTTGTCTCTTCCAAATGATCACCTATTGCTTTTTTCAACTTTGGGTGAGTTGCGTTTTTTTGCATTTTAGGTAATGCTTTAGCCAGGGCTTTTTCTGCCCAGTAGATGTCTTTCAGAGAATCTTCAAACAGATCCTTTAAATCTTTTGCTGCATCTTTTTTGGCAGGAGTCTTAGGAGTTGATTTTGACGATGTAGTGCTTGTTTTTTTTGTTGTGCTTTTTTTAGCATTTTTAGTTTCCATAAATATTTTTTGTTGATTGGTTCAGGTTTAAAAATTACAATTTTCAGACCATTATTAAGATGTATTCGAAGGTTGTAGGAATTACCGAATTAAAACTCTCGATATTGAGCTTTTTATTCGATATTATTCTTCCTCTTTCTTAAAACTGATCACTTCATACAGACCGTCGGATGAATATTTTTTACAGCTTTCATCATCAAACTGATCAGGGTTTTCGAGAAAAGCATCAATGAATTCTTTACTTTCATCTTTATTGGCAGGAGAAATCACCAGATGATATTGTTTTAGAACCGACTCGTCTGCGGTTTTCAGAGATTCTTTTTTGTGCTCCAAAGCTTCTTTATAGTTCATTATTTCTTTGTTTAAATTTAATCTTCTTTACTTTTATATCGCTCAATATTCCTGAACTGGCTGTACGAAACACGCAACTGCTTCAGTTGATCTGCAATTACTTTTGAACTATCCGCACAAAGATCACCGCTTTTCAGGGCATTATCATACGCTGCAATAGCATGTTTCTCACCAAAAACCACATTTTCAAGAGTTTCCTGATCATTGTTGGTAACCGGTAGAGAATTTTTGATATCAATCCAGGTACGGTGCAGGTTTCCTGCTAGTGATGAAGTATCTTCGTCGGGTTTTCCACCTCTTTCCGTAATTAGATTGATGATCTCATTTTTCATTATTTTTGATTGGGAAATCATTTTATCGTATTCACCTTTAAGATCAGAATAGCTTTCCCAAACTTTTCCTTCCACTCTTTCAAAACCTTTAATTCTGTCATTGGTAATGTGCAGCAAATCGTTGAGTACCGAGATTGTTTTTGAATTTTCCATACTAATATTTTTGGAAGATTAAACAATAAATATGCCTTCAAATAGTGCTTTGTGGTATGTAGGCGGTTTTTTATTTAATTTTATTTAAAAATGATCTTAATTACAATAATAATTTCAGAAGTAACAGTGTGTGATTCATGGGTAAACTAAAAAATGTAGGGGTCTCTAGCTCAACTAAATCTTACGTTTATGCGACTAATCATAAACTTTGGGATCGAATATCTATATTTTTGTACATGATTCACAAGAGTAGAATTTAGATTCAGGCTGCTTATAATCTTTTATATTTTATTTATTTTATGGTTATTAATGAAGAAATTCTTCTTAAAAATGGTGCTGTCATTCAGGAATACCAAGCTGGTGAAACAATTTTTTTAGAAAATTCACTCCCAAGATATTACTTTCAGATACGGTCGGGACTTGTTAAATTGAATACGTATAGAGATGATGGTTCAGAATTCATTCATAGTCTTCCTTCAGAAGGTCATTGTTTTGCCGAAACATTCTTATGGTGTGATGCCTCTTACTGCATCAATGCTGAAGCGCTTCATGACTCCGTAATTATTAAATTACTGAAGCCGGAATTTATGAAAATGATTGATGAAAATAAAGATCTGATGCAAAATCTTTTAAGACATAATGCTGAAAGAATGCTTTATCGACATAAAATGTTGACTACATTATCTATCAATAATCCTTCACATCGTATTTATAAAGTTCTTGAATATTTAAAAACGCACTATCAGGTAAATGAACCATTCAAATTTGAAGTTCCTCTTTCAAGGCAGCAAATTGCAAATATCACCGGACTCCGGGTTGAAACGGTTATCCGAACCGTAAAAAAACTGGAACAGGAAAATCTGGTATGCATTTCAAATGGTAGAATATGTTTGTAGTATCAAAAAAATACCCCCGCATTGCAGGGGTAAATTTTTATTTAATTTTGTCATAAATGAATTTGGTAACCATTGCACCAAAAATATAGTAACCGACGGTCATAAGTTTCTTTTTATTATTTTCAGCAACTGGCTGATCATTCAAACCCATCTTTTGAGGAAGAACAATGGCGCCAATTCCGGCAGCAATTCCGCTTGTGAAATTATAATTGGTTGCTGTAGTTCCGTAATAAATGGCATTGCTCACAATATCACCTGCCAAAGTTGCAGCGTACAGTTTATCGGGATCAGAGATTTCAAGAGCTGTAGAATCGGTTACTTTTTTTAAAGCCTCTTCTCCAACTTCATTAATGTGCGGGACATTATCAAAATTTTTTCTGACAACTTCATGTAGTAGATTGAGTGCGATTGCTCCTCCTAATCCGGCTAACATTTTTTTAAGCATATTATTTTATTTTTAAAGTTAATTTTTATCTTTTTGTTCGTTCTTTTTAGGCTGTAAAATCATTCGTATCGAAGGATTATTGGTAATAAATAATCTAAACCATTCCAGCGCCAGCCTTATTCTGTTTCTAAAACCTGTTAATGGGATAATGTGTATAAAAAGCCACGTAAGCCATGCAAAAAAGCCAGTGTACGAGAACTGTGGAAGATCAACGACGGCTTTATACTTTGAAATAATTGCCATACTTCCCTTATCGTTGTATACAAAAGGTTGTAAAGGTTGTTGATTATAGAGCTTTCTAATGTTTTTTGCGGCTAATTTTGATTGTTGAATAGCAACCTGCGCAAGCTGAGGATGTCCTTTGGGAAAATTCTTATCTGTTAACTGTAAACATAGATCACCTAATGCCCAGACATTATTAAAACCTAAAACCCGGTTGTATTCATCTACTAGTAATCTTCGGCCTTTTCCTACAGTGGTTTCGGGAATTCCCTTTATTTCACGACCTATAACTCCAGAGGTCCAGATCAGTGTTTCTGTTTTTATTTTTCTTCCGTCTGATAATATTACATTTCCTTCCACATAATCTTTTACAGATACATTCAAAAGAATATTTACTCCCAATCTTTTTAAATTATCGTACGCTGTTTTTTTTGCTGCGTCACTCATCGGAGCCAGCAATGATGGTAGTGCATCTATAAGATAGAGATGAGAAAGATTAAGCTCTATTTCAGGATATTCTTTTTCTGCAACATAACCACCCATCTCGGCAATCATACCTGCAAGCTCCACTCCGGTAGGGCCACCACCTGCAATTACAATATTCTGTAATCTTTCTGCTTTTTTTTCGTCTTCATTTCTTGATGCCTTTTCAAGGTTTAAAAGCAAGTGATTTTTAATGTATAATGCCTGATGAATAGTCTTCATTGGAAGCGCACACTGCTGAACATTTTCTAAGCCAAAAAAATTGGTTTCTGTTCCCAAAGCAAGAATTGCATGATCGTATCCTATGGAACCGGTGTCGGTCTCAATGATTTGTAGTTCTGTATCAATGCTAAGAAAACTTCCCATGTGATAATGCACATTATCATAATTTGAAAATAGCTTTCTAAAGGGATAACTAATGTGTGACGGTTCAATAAATGCAGTTGCAACCTGGTAAATTAAGGGAGGGAAGAAGTGGTAATTATTTCGGTCTACCAATGTAATGATGAAATCATTAGATTTAGCAATTGTTTTAATGAAATTAATACCGGCAAAGCCTCCTCCTACGACAACGATATGTTTTTTCATAACAGGATATTTTGATTTGGTGCGTTAAGTCGTATCCAAGAATAAGACCAATGTCAAAGAAAAAACAAAGTGTGGTACTTTTTATAATTTATCTTCAATAGTATGATTGAGGTCATAATCATTAGGGAATTATTAAACTAAATTTGGTTTCACCAAACATTACAAAATTACTTTTATGAAAACTTATTTTCTTTCAGCCCTATTTTTAGGCGCTACATTCATTAGTTGTGCAAAAGAGAAAAAAGAGGTAAATCAAAATGACAGTATGTCTACCGGAACATTACCCTCTGATACTTCAATGGCACTTCCTCCATCAGATTCGACTGCATTGAATGCTCCGCTAAACGCCGGATCTGCAAATACAAATGATTCTGATACCACATCAACACAGCGATAGATTTTTTCAGAGAAGTCTTACATGCATTATAATTCGTTAATTTTTAAATTAATGCTGTTATCTGAATAAAATGGTATGCTTTTTTATTTAAAGCATTAGAATTTTACATCAAAACGAGAAATACCAAATCAATCTAAACACTAAAAATTACAAAATCATTATGGATAAGAACATTCAAAAAAATGAAAAGCTAGATCAGCTAAAAGATCACACCACAGATAATTCTAATGAAAAATTAACGACCAATCAGGGCCTAAAGATTAATAATAACCAAGATTCTCTAAAGGCTGGTGAGCGAGGCGCAAGTTTATTAGAAGATTTTATACTTCGAGAAAAAATTACACATTTTGACCATGAAAGAATTCCTGAACGTATTGTTCATGCAAGAGGATCTGGTGCTCATGGAGTCTTTAAGCTGTCAAAAAGCATGGAAAAATATACTCAAGCAAAATTCTTGTCAGGTATTGGAAAAGAAACCCCGGTCTTTGTAAGATTTTCTACAGTTGCAGGAAGCAGAGGAAGCACAGATTTAGCTCGTGATGTGAGAGGTTTTGCAATAAAATTTTATACGGAAGAAGGCAATTATGATCTTGTGGCCAATAACATGCCGGTCTTCTTTATACAGGATGCCATAAAATTCCCGGATCTCGTACATGCTGTAAAACCTGAGCCGGATAATGAGATTCCGCAGGCTGCATCCGCACACGACACTTTTTGGGACTTTATTTCTTTGATGCCGGAAAGTATGCACATGATTATGTGGCTGATGAGTGATCGGGCAATTCCAAGAAGCTTTAGAATGATGGAAGGGTTTGGAGTTCATTCGTTTAGATTTATCAACAGTGAAGGGAATGCGTTTTTTGTAAAGTTTCATTTGAAACCCAAATTAGGAGTTCATTCTGTAGCCTGGCCGGAAGCTCAGAAAATATCCGGTAACGATCCCGATTTTCACCGCCGTGATCTTTGGGAAGCTATAGAAAATGGTGCCTTTCCGGAATGGGATTTTGGGGTTCAGCTGATTCCTGAAGAAAATGAGCACGATTTTGATTTTGACCTTTTAGATCCTACTAAAATTGTACCTGAAGAATTGGTACCGGTTGAAATCATCGGTACGCTTACTTTAAATAGAAACCCGGACAACTTTTTTGCAGAAACTGAGCAGATTGCATTCCATCCGGGACACTTGGTTCCGGGTATTGATTTTACCAACGATCCGCTTTTACAAGGAAGATTATTTTCGTACACAGATACCCAGCTCTCAAGATTAGGATCGCCGAATTTTCACGAAATTCCTATTAACAGATCTACTCAGACTGTACATAATAACCAAAGAGATGGTCATATGAGACAGCAGATTGTTAAAGGAAAAGTAAGTTATGAGCCAAATTCAATCGGAGGCGGGTGTCCTTTTCAGGCGATGATGAAAGAAGGAGGTTTTGCATCGTACGGTGAAAGGGTAAGTGGTGCTAAGATCAGAGCAAGAAGCGAATCTTTTGTAGATCACTATTCGCAGGCCAAATTATTTTATAACAGCCAGTCTGAAGCAGAAAAAAGACATTTGCAAAAGGCTCTTATTTTCGAACTTTCTAAAGTGACTATTCCTGCAATTAGAGAAAGAATGGTGGGGCAGCTTAATTTTATTAATAAAGATCTTGCTAAAAAAGTGGCTGATAAACTGGGAGTTGAAGTAAAAGTTTTAGAACGACCGAATGGAAGTATTCCTGCTGATCATGATGGTTTATCATTACAAAGTGCAGAGCGTGAACCAAGCCAAAAAAGATCTGAAGCTTTAAGTATGGAAAATACCGTAAAAGATTCTATAAAAAGCAGAGTGATTGCATTTTTACTTGCGGATGGATGCAATACTGATGCGGTAAAACAAATACAGAAAAAGCTGGAAAGTGAAGGCGCTGTCGTACAAGTTGTCGCTCCCGAGATGGCTCCTGTAAAATCCGAAGATGGAACTTTATTTACTCCAAAACATTCAATAAGCAGTACGTCAAGTGTCTGTTTTGATGCTGTTTATGTAGCGTCAGGAGAAAAATCAAGCCATAATTGGATGCAACCGGATTACAAAAATGGAATTGTTGATTTCTTAAATGAAGCTTACAGACATTGCAAAGCCATTTATTTTGGTAAAAATACAGAGATCATCTATGACCGTACCGATATGTATCAAAAGAAACATAAAGATCCTGCGGTGATTTTAGCTGAAAACGAAAAAGGTGATGACAACTTTATAAAAGCTATCGCATCGCACAGAGTTTGGCACCTCGAACTTGAGAGAAACGGAATAACCAATAAAGAACACCAATCATAAAAATTTAAAATATGAAAGCAGCAGTTTTTCACGCACCTGGAAAAATAACCTGTGATACAGTTCCAGATCCGACTATTGAAGATGAAAACGATATTATCCTTAAAGTAACCTCTACAGCAATCTGTGGGAGCGATTTACATATGTATTCCGGAGGTATTCCGCAACCAAGACCAATGGTAATGGGGCATGAATTCATGGGTGAAGTCGTAGAAAAAGGTAAAAATATTACCCATTTACATCAGGGTGATCGGGTAGTGGTACCATTCCCAATTGCCTGTGGATGTTGTTATTTTTGTGAAAATGATCTTCCCAGCGGATGCGAAAAATCAAATCCTGAAAATTACGGTCCTGAAGGAGGAATAATGACCCAAAAAGGGGGCGGAATGTTTGGATATACAGATTTATATGGAGGCTATAACGGTGGCCAGGCTCAGTACGTAAGAGTTCCTTACGCCAATTTTGGACCGCGAAAAGTTCCGGATCTGCTTACAGACGAACAGGCTTTATTTCTTACCGATATATTCCCAACCGGATATACAGGGGTAATGTGGGGAGACCTTAAAGGCGGCGAATCTGTCGCAATTTTCGGAGCAGGTCCTGTTGGCTCGATGGCAGTAAAAAGTGCAATTCTTCATAATGCAGGAAAGGTAATTGTCATTGATACACTACAGTACAGACTAGATCAGATCAAAAATTTGACAGGCTGCGAAACCATTCTTTGGGAAGATGCCGAAAGTACGATTGAGAAAATCAGAGCACTTACACACGGAAGAGGCGCCGATCTTTGTATTGATGCCGTCGGGTTTGAACCTGAACGGTCTTTGCTTGACAGAGCAAAAGCGGTAATTAATTTCGAAAAAGGCTCTATGAAGGTTCTTGAAGCATGTATGAGTGGCGTAAGAAGAGGCGGTACTGTTTCTGTTTTAGGGGTTTATGCCGTGAATTATGATAATTTCAGGCTCGGACAAATTTTTGATAAAGGCATAATTCTGAGAGCCGGACAATCTCCTGTTCATGCAATTATCGATAAATTATTAAAATATGTAGAGACCGGTCAGGTGCGTCTTGATGATATTATCACCCATCGATTATCACTAAATGATGTTGCAAAAGGGTATGAAATTTTTGATAAAAAAGAAGATGGCTGCGTGAAAGTTGTTCTTGATCCTTGGTCGTGATTTATTTAAATTGATTGTATAAATTTAAATCAGATAACTATATTACATTAATAAGCAACGCTAATGATTTCATTGGCGTTGTTTTTAATTACAGAAAAATTTTATGGTTATTGAATCTGAAAAATTAATGGTATCAATAGTTTACCTTTAATAATACACTCTTCCTTTAACTATTTTGATAAGGCTTTCGTTTTCCATTTTCTTAAAAGTTCTGATCACGGTTTCAATTCTTAAGCCTGTTAAAAAAGCAAGTTCTTTTCTTGTGTAAGGTATTTTGTAGGAATATCGTTCCTTATTCTGACTGCCTTTGAGATGATTGAGCACGGTAAGCAGTTGATGAGTGGCATCTTCTGATGTTAAACTATTGAGAAAAATACAGCTGTGATAGGATCTTTCTGCCAAGTAATGAAGAAATTTCATCTGAATTTCAAAATCAGAGGCCAGCAATTTTAAAAGTTGGGAGTGCTCAAGTCTGAATATCGTACAATCTTCCATCAAAACAGCATTAACGGGATATTTGTATTTAGAAAATAAAAATATCTCTCCTATAGAATCACCATCTCCGTGAATACTCTGAATAAATTCTCTATTTTCTGTCTGAAAATTTGTGAGTTTTATTTTACCAGTTTTAATCTGAAAATAATAAGTAGGCGGGTTATTCTCTTCAAAGAGCAGTTGTGATTTTTGTAGTTGAATAATGTCTGCTCCAAAAGTAATGAGCAAGTCTTCTTGTATGACCATAACTCCTAATTATACGACTTTCACATAGCTTGTTTGTGAATAGACTTACGACAAATATATCAATTTAAAATTTCTTTGGATATGATTTGGATCAAAATATTTTTACACTGATTCTTTTACAGAAGCATTGTACTTGTCGTAAAATTATTGCGATCATGGTAGCGGCATGTTATTATTACAGAAATTTTTAAAGTGAGCAACTGCCAATCTTTTTATGCGTAACTTTAACTTATTGAAAATCAAATATTAAATTGTATTTGAGTCTCGTACATTCAGTTTTTGTTCAAAGATTTTCAAATATGACCTATGTCATATTTTATACTTTATTGATAGGCTACCTTTGAACTATACTATTTAAGAAAAATATGAATGCAATACTTAGGCAAGTTGAGAAATCTAAAGTTTTGAATATGAAGTTTCCTTTTAAAGTAAATCCTTCCATCGATTGTTAATTATTTGGAAGGCAGATAACAGGAACAATTTTATTTTGAATCATAAATTGTTATAGTAATAGGTAGTACCGGCAATATTTGCAAGTAAAATAAGTACGTTCCGAAAATTTCATAAGCCTTCTACTGCAATAACGCAGAATAAAGCAAACTTTAAAAATTACATTATGTCGATCCAGGAAAGTCTTTTGCATTCCGTACAAGCAATTGAAGAGCATTACAATGCTGGTGATTATATTTTTCGTGAAGGGGCTACACCGCAGTTTTATTATCAGATAGTTACAGGCGAAGTAAAGCTTAACAGTTATAAAGAAGATGGTAAAGAATTTATACAGGATATTCTTTCGGAGAATTCTTGCTTCGGAGAGTCGATGCTTATTCTCGGTAAACCTTATACGGTAAATGCCATTTCTCTTTCCAAATGTATTGTTCTAAAAATCGGCAGAGAACAGTTTTTTCAGCTGTTGCAGGAAAATCCTGATATTTTTATTGATATGTACACTACACTTTCAGAAAAAACTTCTGAGAAATTGGTATTGATGCAAAAAATATCGAGCCAAAATGCTGAAGAACGCTTGGTAGAACTGATGAATCAAATGAAAGATTCAAAAGAAAATAAAGATAAATATTCATTTGAAATTCCTCATACGAGACAACAATTGGCTTCATTAACAGGCTTGTCTCTGGAAACTACCATCAGAGTAATCAAAAGAATGGAAAAGAATGAAATTCTAATGATTAAAAACGGCAAAATATTTTATTAAAAAACAGGCTCAGATACAACGATCTGAGCCTTATTTTATATTACTATACATTAATATTTATGCTAAAAACTACTTACGGAAGTACCGGCGCCGGTGCGTTTCCTATTCCTGTAGTTCCGGTAGGACCCATATCATAAGTAATAGTCGGATTTACTGTAGTAAGCATATCTTTTCGGTATACACTTACACTTAGTCTTATCTCAGGGTTTTGGAAAAATACTCGATTATTATTGGGTGCAAATTTTATACGCCATGTCCCGTTCGACTCAAAAGCTCGCGCAGAATATTGAGGAATGTAGTGCTCTGTAGTAGTATCTTGCGTAATTCTGATGTTAGAATTGTTATCTACTCCTCTCACAATAAATCCTCCGATTACAAGATAGTATTTGCTTGTAGGGATTTTGGTGTCAAAATTTGAAATTCCACCGGGTGTAATGTTGGTAATATGATACACCGTACTGTTAATAGCACTATAGTCTGATGTAGCTGGTACATATCTTTTAAGCGCTTTATCACTGTTGTCTCTTACTATTAAATACGAATTGGTAGAAGGTCCTGTAAATGTTCCTGGATTTTCAAAATAGAGATCTCCGCTTAGTTTTGTGTTACCTGTTACATCGAGTGTCTGCGTAGGATTGGTATTTCCTATCCCTACGCCTTGTGCTTTATAGATTGCTGTGCTTGTTAACAGTACAGCTAAAAATAGTATATTTTTCATAATTGTTATATTCCTATAGGAGCTGTACCAGCACTTCCCGTGTTGCTTCCATTCAAATTATACGTTACTTCACCCAGATTTTTAAAAAATCTCTTAGAATATAAAATAACATCAAATTTATAAGTGTATTTATCGGTTGTGTTTTCTGTATTTAGGGTAGGGTAGCCAATTTTAACATGCCAGGTTGTTCCAGATTGGAAAGCATCAAATATAAAATGTCCCTTATTGTTATTACTTGTATAAATGCCTTTATTTCCCAGACTTGGAATTGCTTCGAAATTGGCAATAGTAATAAAATATTTGTCGGTAGGGATATTTAGATTCAGATCATTAAGATCATCTCTATATACATTTGTGATGTTGTATGGTTGTATGGTTACAGGAGTGTAAAGAGTTTCAAGAGCCACTACTTGTCCATTTACAGTCGCAGATTGAGGATCTGTACCTACAATAGTAAAGCCTGAAGGATTGTTGACATAATTAGTCGGATCTATGGTGACAGATGTACCTATCGAAGTAGATCCTACAATCTCTAATTTTTCCGTAGGAGTAGTTGTACCTATCCCAACTTGTGCATGTATTTGAGCAGCAGCAGAAAAAATGCTTATTAAATATAACTTTTTCATAATGTATTTATTGAAGTATTGGGTTGTTATCACTACCGGAAGAGGTCGAATTTACATTAAAAGGTCCGCGCTCGGGAAAAATTTTAACGTAGGTTTTAGGATAAATCGCACACACTAGAGTCCATGTCCCGTTTGTTGCTGCAGCTACTTCAGAATAATCTGCGTATAATATCCATTCGTTATTTACGCTTTTTACTCCGTAAGAAGGTATTGCGGTTGTGGTGCCTTTTACATCTCTGTCAAAATAAGCAGACAATACCATTACAGAATAATCTTGCGAATTGATCTTGGTATTGAAGCTTTCAACCCAATCTAGATTTGCATTAGCGAGTTTGTAGGTAATTATACTTGCCAAACCGGGCGATGCAGGCTGAGTAGGATCAATTTTCCTTACACGGTTATCTACAGTACTTTGATTCAGAAGTAGATAGCGGTCTTTTTCATTCGAAGTGATAAAAGGTAGCGTGCCGGTGATGATCTTAGAAGATTTGTAAGAACCGTTTACATCCAATTCAACTCTTGGCGTCACGGTGTTAATCCCTACCTTGCCATGTTGGGAGTAGAGGGAAGCGCTCCCCAGCAATAAGCAGGAGCTAATAAATAAATTTTTCATTCGTTTTCAGTTTTCAGCAGTACTAGGAATACCACTTAGTAAATACAAAATTAAATCTTTTTAGATAAATATACCGCACTCATGATATTTATCATTATAAATTTTGAATTTGAATGATGCTGTAAGATGTAAAATTATTTTTTTTAAAAGAAATTAATTTAATTAATGAACTGAAAAATAGACATTTATATAAACGGGTGTTAAATTTATCTTAATTTTCAATTGTTTTAAAATTGAGAAATATTCTTAAATAAATATTTTAATCACATCAATGTGATCCAATTTTTACCCTAAATAACATCTGATAATACATTTAAACTAGATATTCTGTTGTTATAATAAAACAACAACATCCTTAAACGCTTTTATGGTACCATCAAAAAGCTTTATTATAATTTCCTGAGCAAGATCAAAATCAACTGTGTGCTCTGTTTCCTCTTTATGATTATTATCGAGAATGGTAATCTCAAATGGCGTTTGCTGTACCCTTGCCAGTTTTCCGCTGTATTTATTTTTCTTTTTATAAACGACCTCAATATTTTCTATAGATTTTGTATGATTCAAGATGTCGTCCTTCAAATCGCTAGTAATATCCATGCTTTGCTGATTTATTATTGTGTAAAATATTTTACAAATAGTAAGCCATTAAGCAGACATTTTAGCTTTTAAAATTAAGAATTAAATAAGCTTCATATATCATTATAAGAATCTTTCGTTTTCAGTATTCTATATTCATTAGGAGAATATTTCGTTGCTGATTTAAAATATTTTCCGAAATGAGAATTATCATTAAAACCCAATTCGTAAGAAATTTCAGTAACCGATAGAGTAGTATGCAGGAGGAGACGCTGAGCCTCAAGGATAACTCGATTTTTAATCATCTGACCGGCAGAAATATCGAGGCTTTCTTTAATCAGTGCATTGAGATAATTTGCGCTTAGATTCAGTTTTTCTGCGTATTTTGACGTTGTTTTTAAATCTTTATAATGCTGATTGACCAAGTAACTAAATTTCTCTACAATTTCTTTTTTATGATCAACAGACCGATCGATACGATTCTTTTTATTTGAATTCCGAATATATTTTAGCACAAAAACCTTTAACAACAGACAGATAATTTCCTTTCGAAGTAATTTATTTTTAGAATATTCATGTTTTAGTTCTTCAAAAGTCTGAAAAAGATCTGTGGTGCTTTCCTCTGAAAGCAAAAGATAAGGAGCAACATCATTAAGCGCGGTATCGCTTTTTATCATTTTATTGCCGGTATACACATAATTGTAAAATGATTTGGTAAACATGAGAACATCCCCTTTGCTTGACAGAAAATCTTTAAAATGATACACCTGATTGTAATTAATGAAGAAAAACTTCAAAGGCTTCATGTCAAATTCCTGATCATCTATAACCAATGAGCCTTCTGCGTTTTTAAATAGGAAAACCGTATAAAATTTATTCTTAAAATGTGAATCTGAGTCACACTGTATTTTTGTGGTGAATTCGTCAAACGGCATAATGACAAACTCATTTCTCAGAGCAGAATGATTTTTAAGCTTGCTTAAGGTAATAGACTGAATTTTGTGATTCAAGATTGTACGTTTTTGCGCAGATATAAATATAAAAAAATACCGCAATTTTTATTGCAGTATTTCTTATTTTATTAAAAAAAATTAATTGCTATACTCTAATATTTTATAATGCTGAGCCTTAATTTTATTATCGACTATTTTATCGACATATTCGGAGCTCATCGCACGAAGAACAGCCATATAATTCATACTGAAATCAACGGTATCTCCCACATGATAATCATGCACGTTATCGCCAAGATCGAGAATCATCATATCTGAACTCGCTCCTATAATCTCAATTCCTATAGAAAGTGGATTTATATTTTTCGGATCAATATCAAGAACCCCAATGTCGACAATTGCTCTTACAGATGTCTTACCGATGTTTTCTTCATCATGAATAGGAGTTTCACCAGTCAAATTAGTTCCAGCATCTCCTGCAGGAATCATTGGTTTTTCTGCAATTTCTATAATCTCTGCAGTGAGTTGAAAGACATTTTGATGCATACCTTTGATCGTCGAATCATTATAAACATCGGTGCCAAAAAACAATGTTTCTCCCACTCTGAAATGATTAATTCCTGAAGGTATTTCGTTTTTTAGAAGTAGAGGGATGGTAACTGATGAACCTGCTGATATAAAAGGGATCGCAGTATGATAAGATTCTTCAACAATCTCTTTAAAACGATTGAGTTTAACCAGTTTTTTCTCATCAGGAAGTATACCGTTTAGGCATTTTAGGTTGGTTCCTATTCCTACAATTTCGATGTTTGGTATTTGTAAAACTTCACCATAGAATTGGGATAGATTTTTCACCATAATACCTTCCCGTAATTCTCCCATCTCCACCATAATTACAATTTTATGTATCTTATTTTGTTGTATGGCTTCATCGGAAAGCGCTTTAATCGTTTCAAGCTCTGTATTAAAACTTACATCTGCATATTTCACAATGCTTCGGGCTAATCTTTTTGCAGGAGGCTTAATGTAAACCGTTTGTGTTTTGGGCGATAATTCTTTGATGTGTCGTAAATTCGTTAAACGCGAATCGCAGACTTCTTTGTCAGAAATATCTAACAGACATTTCAGAAACTTTTCATTTCCGCATAGCAGTTTTGCTACGACAGCCCATTCGATATTGTTTTCTTCAAAAAGCTGATTTAAGTAATTGTAATTGTGGAGTAATTTATTGGTGTTTAAAGTAATATGTGACATTTTATTTTTTTAATCGCATTTCGAGATATTTACTGGTAAATCCCAGTTTTTTGTATAAATGGAATGCCGGATTTTCCGGTTCACAATGGAGTGCGATGTCTCCCTGTGACGAATCAATAGCTTTTTGCATGAGGCTTTTTCCTATTCCTTTTCCGCGCACCTCTTTGTCGGTCGCAATATAGACAAGTATGTTTTCAGGAATATATCCACTCATTCCGGTTTTATTGACGACTACAGCACCAACCAAATGTTGGGTTTCTTCGTTTCTTGCTGTCATGACGTGACCACCTGGTTTATTTTCAAATCCTAATGCGTAATCTATGGCATAAGAAATATCTTTTTCCGGATCACCGTATTGTTCCAAATGGGTAAAAAGGAACTGAACGATTTCCTGTTTTTGGTTTGCATTGATTCTGTTTTTATCTGAATATTTTTGTATTGTTATCATAAATTTTATTTTATCCCGGACATGGAAGAGTGATATCAAAAGCAGTACTGTCGTCTGAATTTATATTGCTCATCACTTGCCTGTTCTTTAAGAAAAGCAAAGGAATATCGGTATAGTTAATAATTTGTTTGAAAAAATTTTCTAAGAAAAAAGACTTCCAGCTGCCTTCATCTTTATAATTCAAAATAATAATATCGGCATTATCATCCTGCGAAAACTTCGAAATTTGCGTTGCTTTGTCATGAGTCAGTAAAAACTGCGAGTCATATTCCTGTGATCTTATGGCCAGATTTTTCTTGATTCTTTGATAGGCCTCCCTGATTTTCAGTATATCATCTTCATTGCTTATCCCAAGCAGGCTGATGATGCCTTTGTTTTTCTTGGCAATTGCAACTGAAAGTTCAATTTTATCAGTTAAATCTTCTAAAACCCTTACCGGAACTAGTATTTTGTCGAACGCATATTTACCACATTTTTCGGGTACCAGTAAAACAGAGCAATTTACTTCGGTTAAAATCTGATAGGATAAGGAACCTAAAAGTAACTGTGCGAAATTTTGTTGTCCCGAGCTTCCACATATCACAAGATCTACATCTTCATTCCCAATTATATTGTTGATGCCATGAACTAAGCTGTCATTTTTTATAATTGTTTTAAATTCGAGATCAGGATATTGTGTTTGTAAAGATGTTTGAATATCTGCTAAAGCCTGCTCGGTTTTCTTATAATTTTCATCGATTATATCTGCACCGATAACCTGTTTTCCGGTTCTGTCGATGATGGTGTGATTTGTAATATTATGGAATAATATAACTCTTGCTTCATGACGTTCGGCAATGTGTACAGCCATTCTGACTGCATTATTTGATTTCTCGGTGAAATCGACCGCCACTAAAAGTGTACTGATTAAATTTTGCATGATAGTTTAGGAATATTAGTTCAAAAATTAATATACAAAGGTAAAGAGCAGTGGTTTTAATTCATGTTAAGAATGAATGCGGTTATGGTATAATTTATCTTTCGATATTTAAATTTCAAAAAATTAATAATAGAAAATAAGTAAATTTCTACGCCATAAAAATAGGGTAGTATTGTAGATGAGAATCTAGAAAAAATATAGCTTTATTAAGAATAATCTTTCAATAATTGTCTGTAGCTGGTAAGAATTGCAGATTTTGAAATAAAACCGATAAATCTGTTTTCATCGTCAACAACCGGAAGGTGCCACGTATCTGTATCGTCAAACATCTGGATAATTGTTACCGGTTTATCATTTAAATGGACAAGACTTTCAGGAATTTTTATCAATTTAGAAATATTCAGTTGTTGGTCTTCATTAAATAAGTAAGGACGAATATCATCCAATGTAACAATTCCTTTAAGTTTATACTCATCATTTACCACTGCAAAATTATTTTTCCTTCCATTGCTTATAAGGTAATACAGTTCTTTTAATGATGAATTTTCATTAATTATTTGAGAATTAAAATCAATAAAGTCTTTGGTTTGAAGCGAAGACAGAAGATTATTATCGTGTTTGTGTGTAAATATCTTGCCTTGGTCTGCCAGATTTTTTAATTCAGGAGAAATAGGAGCAAACCATTTAGCGATAAGATACGACATTACCGCAACAATCATTAGAGGGATGAAAAGATCATATCCAAAGCTAGACTCCGCAATCAGGAAAATCGCGGTAAGAGGAGCATACAATACACCGCTCATCGCACCGGCCATTCCTACCAAAATAAGATTCGTTACCGGAACATCAGTAAAGCCTAAATTTTGACAGATAATTGCAAATAAAAACCCTACAGAGCCTCCTGCAAAAAGTGAAGGAGCAAAGTTTCCACCATTTCCACCGCTAAAAATGGTAAATGAAGTGGCAAAAGCTTTTAAAAGGCAAACTAAAACGAGAAATAGAATAACTGTCCATTCTTTTATTTCAAAATATCTGAAAAGACTGTTATTGATTACAGAATTGATATTTCCGTTGGTAAAATCTTTCACCGTATCATATCCTTCACCAAATAATGGAGGAAAAAGAACACATAATAAAGAAAGTACAGCACCACCAAACATTGCTTTCCGAAGTCGTGAAAGCTGTAAACCATTGATAAAATGCTCTACCTTTTGAGATACAACAACAAAATATCTTGCATACAGACCTGTAATAAGACCAAGAATCAGATAATATGGAACATTATAATAATTAAATGCTTCACGAGTATAAAACCTGAATAAGACATCTTCCTGAAGTAATATTCTTGACAGTAAACTTCCGCATACCGCTGCAACCACCAAAGGAATAAAATCTGTAAAGACAACTCCTGTAAGCAAAATCTCAAAGGCAAACATGATGCCTGCAATCGGAGCGTTGAATGCTGATGCAATTCCGGCAGTGGCGCCTGCAGCCAGCAAAAGCGTTCTTTCTTTGTAGCTTAATCGGTAGGTACGCGCATAGTTTGACCCGATCGCTGCACCGGTAACTGCAATAGGACTTTCGATCCCTGCAGAGCCACCAAGCCCCACAGTAACGGCACTTTGTATGACTTGAGAATACATCTTTACATTGGATACAATGCTGGAGTTTTGCGCAATTTCGTATAATATAGCCCCAATTCCTTTCTTATCTTGTCCTTTGAATAATGCAATTACAATCGCAGCAGTTAAGACAATCCCAAGAAACGGAAAGACAATATAAAAGATAATCTGATATTCAAAATGTACCCTGTGGGTGATAAAATGATGAATATTGTGTACAAATGTTTTTAAAATAACCCCAGCCAAGCCTGCGGTACATCCTACCAAGATACCTGACAGGATGAGAAACTGATTTCTGCTTAGATGATTCTTGAGCCAATGAAGAATGATTTCGTAGCTGCGTGCTTTTTTGAGGCCGTATTGCTGAAAATCTCTTCTAAACTTAAGAAAACTTACGAATTTTTTTTTGTTGTGGAAATTCACTTTGAAATAAAAAATGAAGTAATTATTTAAATACTTTCATGCAAAGGTATTAAAATGTATCGACAACGTGTAACCGATATGAAAAACTTGTCAATTAAAAGAATATAAAAAGTCGTTTTGGCCAACAAGTGCTGTTGACCAAAATGACAGATATAAAAGGACATAAAACAAAGAATAAAGCGCTCAGTTTTATGTTTAAGATGTAGCAGAATTGTGATGATAAGCTGGAAAAAAAGAATCTAAACCTTTTCTGGAAATATTCTTTTATCTCTAATCAATTTATCTTAATCGACTATTTTTTTGGTGTCAAAGAAAAATTATCTACATACACCGCTTGATGTATTCCATTCAACATAACTTTCACTCCGAGGTGTAAATCTTTCTTTAAAGAAATATCAAATGTTTTTTTAGCTCCCGTTATTTTTGAAGATTTAGCTATTGAAACGTACGATTTAGCATCAGATGCATTGTTGATTGAGAACAATTCTATTGTAGTTTCTCCGCCGTTGTCTGAAGCATCAAGCGTTAATGTATATTTCCCGGCTTTGATTTTTGGAGTTACCAAATACATATTTTCTCTCGGGCTGTTCATCGAGTAAAATACGATTCTTTTTTCACTGCTGTAAAGCATTGCTTTTCCTGGCTTTGCAGTCCAGCATTTGTTAATTTCTTTCCAGGAGTCAAAATTTTCTGTAAGTGTTGATACTGTTTTGCACTGTGCATTTACGGCTACTAATCCTCCAAAAGCAATCAATCCTGCAAATATTATTTTCCTCATGATTATTTATATATTTTAAAGTAAAAATAATTAAAAAAGGTCGTATCAGGATGTCATTGTTTAATGATTTACGTTAGCTTTTTGCTTTTTTATTATTACTGTTGAATCATAATTTTTAATGCTTTATTCAAAGATTATTAATAGTAACTTTAGAAATAAATTAGATAAAGTTACAGTGCGTTCTTAACGATTGTTCCCAATCTTTTCAAATCATTATCAAGACTATCGTCCCATTTTAAAGCAAAATTCATTCTCATGCAATTATTAAACTGATCGTGTTGCGTAAAAATCCGACCGGGTGCGAAACTTATGTTTTGTTTTAGGGCAACATCATACAGTTGTGCCGTATCAACTCTGTTGTCTAGTTCCAGCCAAAGTACAAATCCTCCCTGTGGCTGAGATATTTTGGTGTTTTCAGGAAAATATTCTTCAACCGCTCTTTGATATTTCAGGCAGTTTGTATGAAGTGTCTGTCTAAAGCCCCTCAAATGATGGTCATATCTTCCGTTTTCCAAAAAATCTGCAATTACTTCCTGGTAAAGAGGCGGTGTTGATATTGTTTGAATTAGCTTTTGTCTCAAAATCTTTTCTTTATACATTCCCGGCGCAACCCAACCGACTCTGTAGCCCGGCGCTAAAGTTTTAGAAACCGAGCCGCACCACATGACGATTCCTGCTTCATCAAATGCTTTGCAGGGTTTCGGTCTGCTCGTCCCGAAAAACAGGTTGCCATACAAATCATCTTCTATCAACGGAATATTGTGATACGTAAGCAATTCTACCAATTCTTTTTTTCTTTCTTCAGGCATTAATGAGCCTAAAGGATTACTGAAATTGCTGATAAAACAGCAAGCGTCAACTTTATGAATAATTTTTCTTAATGCATCTATATCAACTCCCGTAACGGGATGAGTCGGCAATTCAATCACATTCAGACCCATTGCTTTTGCAATCTGTATAATTCCAAAATAAACAGGGCTTTCAATCGCAATCGTATCGCCTCGTTTTGTGACTGCCATCAGACAATTAAAGATCGCATTCATCGCCCCTGAAGTAGTTACAAGATCGTCTTCAGTAATTTTTCCTTCTAAAACGAGAGACCATTTTGCAATATTTCTTCTTAAGTTCAGGCTGCCTTCCAAAGGTTCATAAGCAGTTCCGCTACCTTCCAAATTTCTTATTGTTTTAATAACTCCCTTATTTAATTTTGCAATTGGCAGTAAACTGGGATCGGGAACTCCTAAAGAAAATTGACGGATGTTTTTGTAATGAAGTGTGTTGAATACTTTACTAATAAGATCTTCTGGTTCACATTCTTTATCTGAAACTTCCGGCTTGCTGATCGAAGGAAGCGCAAATTTTCTTTGTGACGTTTTACTTACATAATAGCCCGATTTTGGTCTCGATTCAATAAGAGATTTGCTTTCTAGTTCCAAAAAAGCCAATTTTACCGTATTGAGACTTACATCGTATATTTTCTGGACAGAACGTATCGAAGGCAATTTATCGCCAATTCTCAAGGTTTCCGATAGAATTTGATCTTCTAAGATCTTTGCAATTTTTATGTATAGGATTTCCTTCGTCATTATAGTCTGCTCTGTTTTCAGTAAATTTATTAAAATTCTATTTCTAAATCTCAAAATAATGAATGATAGAAATTTGGGATTATATACTAATCTGTTTTTTTGCATTTATCTTGACCAATTCAGCCAATCTACTATTCTGTTGATAGAATTTTTCATGCCTTTACTGTCCGGTTCTTTTTGTGAAAAATACTTTTGCTTTGAATGATTAATAAATCTATTTTCCAGGTCTCCGAAAGAATATTCAGGGCTGATGATTGCTTTGAAAACAATTTCATCAGAAACATCAACAGTAAAATAGGAGTAACCTATGATGAGATTTCCTTCAATCAGCTTATAGATTGGGAAACCGAATTCTTCTGTAAGTTTAGGTTGATTAAAATTTTTGTTTTCTTCTTCTGATCGAGCAAAATAAAGATCTGTTATTTCAGTTAAATCAGAAAGATGGACGGGTTCAAATTTCAGGTCTGTTTTCTCTTTTATTATTGTTGGCATATTGTTGTATTCTGTAAACAAATTTATTTACAAAAGCCAAATAATTACAGATACAGAAATGAGTTATTTGATGGATACAGTTTTTGTTATTCGCCCTTGTGTCCGGCAAAAAAATCAAGCATTGTTTCTAATGCATTTTCACTGTGCATGCGTTCTCCATTTTCGAGTGATTCTTGCGCCATTTGGGATGCTCTTTTAAACATATTCATTTCATATTCAGCAATAGCACTTTTTATAGAATTAAATTGAGAAGAAGTTAAAGCTTCGCTTAGTTCTAACGCATCAAGCATTGCCATATTTACGCCTTCACCTGCAAACGGAGGCATGAGATGTGCAGCATCACCGATGATAGTAAGATTTTCAACAGTTTTCCACGTTTGGTCGAGTGGCATGCAATAAATAGGTCTTGGGATAAATGGAGTAGAACTGTTTTCAAATAATTCATACCAAACAGAGCTCCATTCAGGATACTCTTTTTTAAACCATGTTAGAACTTCATATTTATCCGAAAAATCGATGCCGCATGTTTTCGCCCAATTTTCCTCAGTTTTAAAACTGGCATAAAAACCAATCTCGCCATTGGCCTTTTGTCCCATCAAAATATCCTGCTTGTTCCCAAAAGCCATTATTTTTCCACCACGAATTATTTTGAAAATGTTTGGAACCTTTTTTTCTGCTTCATAAACGTTGCCTTCAAGCATGGTAATACCCGAATAGAATGCTTTTATATCGGTAAGAAAAGGCCGTATCTTTGAGTTGGCTCCATCAGCACCGATCACAATATCTGCATATACACTTTCCTTATTTTTGAAATGTAGTAGCCAACCTTCATCTTGCTTTGCCATGGAAAGAAAATGACAGTTCCAAATGATGGTTTCAGGATCTAAAGATTCCAGTAAAATTTTTCTTAAAACACCTCTGTCAATTTCCGGACGAAAATGCTCATCTCCAAAATTTCCATCTTGTTTTTGACCGTGATCGCTGAAGAATATTTCTGCTTTATGGTTTGTAATGGTCGATTGATCTGCGCCCATCATAAAATTGTTTTTAAAATCATCCAGCAGACCTGCTTTTCGCAATGCCGCCAAACCCGATTCATCATGCAGGTCGAGAGGGGAGCCTTGTACTCTTGCATTTTTATCTAAATCTCTTTCATACACTTTTACGTCAACACCTTTCAGTTGTAGGAGTTTTGCCAATGTCAGTCCACCCGGACCTCCGCCTACGATGGCTATTTGTTTATTTTTTAACAACATTATTTTTAAATTTTATACTGCAAAATTACTTCTGGCTGTACACTAAAAATTGTAAAAATCGGTCGTTTTCATTTTTGTGTAATTCTTTTGGCGAAACACCGGAAAGTTGTTTTATCTCTTTGATGAAGTGAGATTGGTCTGTGAAATTAAGTTGTGGATAGAGTTCACCGTCTTTAATATGGCTGAGTGACGCCTGAAAGCGGAGTATTTTACAGTATGCCTTTAAGGAAAGCCCAAATTGCTGATTAAAATAACGGTTGATTTGTCTTGGGCTCCACGATATTTTTTCAGAGATTTCTTTAATAGGAATCTCGCCATTAGATTCAAAAATTAACTGAAATAATCTGCGTTTTCTTTCATCCGTCTTGTTCGGCAATATCTCAGAGATTTTTTGTGTAATTTTTTCGCAAAAGTTATCAAAATCATTCAGATCATCAGCAGTGATTCCCCAAAAATTACTCTCCAGTTTTTTTCCTGAATTCAGAATATCAGCAATTGAATCATTAAAGATATACTCAATAGCGAAAGGATTAAAACTAACGGCAAAAAAGTTTGAAACTTCGTGATTAATGGATTTAGGCTTTGTTTCCAGCCCCAATAATGCAACAGTAAATGTATTATCATTTAATTTTGAAAATATCAAATCAACTTTTCCATTAGGAATAACAACAGCATTATGCCGATGTGAAATATTCTGCAACGAAGAAAAACAATAGACAAAATCTGCTAAAGACCGATCGGGCTCAACCAGTTTAAAAGTAAGTTTTTCTTGCATGTTGTATGTTTATCATTACACCAAACAGATGTTTGTTATTGGCAAATTACATTTATTTTTATTAAGCTTAGAAAATTTTCACAAAAATAATCAAGTGGGTCCTAAAATATAAACCATGGCCCGAAAGTCTTAGCCATGGCTACATTATTTATTTTTTGATGAAAAAATCAGAATGTTGATGCAGGAGCGGTATCATTATTCAATTTACGGTTGACTTCATTCTTTTTTCCTTTGGCAAAATCATAACCGATTCCCAGAATAAACATATTCCTGTTGTTGTAAATATTGGTTGTTGCTGAGTAGTTTACCAAACTTTCGTCAAGGGTCTTGGTTTTATACCTTGATGGCATTCCCAGCCAGTACATTCCGGTAGTGAAGGTCCAGTCTTTCATTTTATAATTGGCAAAAATGTGATTTTGATTTTCGTTGGTACTCAAAAAAGCGCCGCTTAAAGTATAAACAGGAATATTGAACATATAAGTAAGGCTTAAATTTTTATATTCTGAAGAAATGGTAAAATTGTTTCCGAAATAATTGTTTTTAAGCAAAGCACCCGAGTTTGTTTTTACACGTTGCAGTGTAGGATAAATATTGGCTTTAATAACCAATAACTTGTTTCCAAAAGGCTTTACAGATCCTGTAAACTGAACTCCCACTCGAGAACTAAACTGAGCATTTTCGTATGTTAATGCATATTGAGTATTGTTATTGTATAAAACATAAATGCTGTTGATCGCATTGTCTACATAATTGTAGAATAAGTTGGCATTAAAATCAAAAAACTTATTGTTGTAAGAATAATTCAAATTGTTATTCCATGCTTTTTGTATATTTAGATAAGGATTTCCTGTTGATACAATATTGGGAACAACCTGATTGATATTCGGGCTTAATGATGCGCTTCCCGGGCTGTACGGCGTATAGCTGCTTGTGAATCTTAGACTCTGATTTTTTTTGAGTTCGTAGCCTAAGATAATTTTAGGAGTAATTGTCCAGTCATCATCTGTTGTTGCTGCGGTTTTATTATGAATATTTGTTAAACCTAAACCGATCCGATACATCAGTTTTTTACTTTTCCCTGCAAATTCCGAATAAAGGTATTGAGTTAAATAATTAACAGAATAATCAAAATTTCCAGCTAAATTTTCAAGTTTGTTATCAACGTTATTATTATCGATTCTATATCCTGTGCTTAGCTTTCCTGCTTTGAAATCGTGTGTATAGGCAACTTCACCTACAATGCTGTTTTGCTTGGCTTTCAGATTCATATCATTATCAAAAACAATATTTCCGGAGCCAATTACCCATTCTTTATCAACTTCAAAACTTTCGCTGGTATAGGAAGAACCTACAATATTGAAACTAATTTCGTCTGTCTTACTTAGTTTTTTAGAAAAATAAAGATCGAGCTTTGGCGGATTGTAATTTTCTCCGCTGTATTGTGAAGTTCCGTGCAATTCTGAGCTGTTATCTTTAGTGAAAATACTTTGCCCGTTTCCTTTAGAGAAATAATTGAAAATATTCATTGAAAATTTTGCCTGAAACACATAATTATCCATTAAAGAATTGGTGTATCTTAAAGCAATATCCTGATAAGTATATCCGAAATGATCTATTTTATTTTCATTGGTATTGTAATGAGAATTCTGCAAGGTGTAATCGTAGACTCTATTGACAGCACGATTATCATAATCTCTGAAATTGAGTGCATATTCGAGACCGATATTATTTCTTCCGTTTGTGTAATTTGCGTAGGCCTGTCCGTTGACGAAACCGGTCGTTAATGCAGAGCTCACAGAAGTTCCTGCTGCAAAACCAACTTCCGGATTTCTCGTAATAATATTAACCACAGTATCTGCTCTTGTTGCCCATCGGGTAGGAGGATTGTCATAATACTCAACTCGTACTACATTTTCCGGTCGTATGCCTCGAGCCTGTAATTCTGTAGATTCAACCCCATTGATTAACAATAAAAATTTACCGCCTTTAATACTTGTAATGCTGCTGGAAATAGGATCAAACTGAAGCTCAGGTAAAGTCTGGAGTAAATCATTTGCATATCTGGCTTTTTTTAAAGCTTCCTCGTCAAAACTGTAAACTGCTTTGTCTATGAATTGTTTTTTACGCTGCGATTTTATCAGAACTTCCTGTATATCTTTGGTATTTTGAACTGTATCTTTAACTGTCGGAGTACTGTTTTCCTGGGCAAAGGCTAAGCTGCCTATTATTAAGAAGGCTAAACTTATTTGTTTTTTCATGTAGTTTTTTTGCAAATATTATCAGCGCCAAATTTAAAACAACTGATCGTGTTAGCAAAGTAAATTTCACATTAATTGGAATAATCTTATTGTGTTTTCTCAAGAAAGTTCTGTAATCGCTAAAAATAATTAATAAAACTATTACTTTATTGTATTGTGAAAGTTCAAAAAATTGACTTTTCGTTCTTTGCTCTTAAGTAGTTGGATATTCCTTTTTTAAATTTTTGTCTAAAATAAAAGGTACGAAAGGCAGTACAGATCCTACGATGTAGATAATAATTCTTTTAATGCTCCATCGGTATTTCAGAGAAGTGATAATGAGAATTGCCATATAAAACAAAAATAAAATCCCGTGAATCCAGCCAAAATATTTTACAGGCTCCGAAATATCAAGTATGTATTTGATGGGCATCGCAATAAAAAGGAGAATTAAATAAGATATCCCTTCGATAATTGCTGTTTTGCGGTATAGATTAATCATAAAAAATGAGTGGTTAAATGTTGATTTTATATAGGGAGTTTTTGTTTATACGGTTTTACAATTTACGGTAAGTTTTTAATATTCAAAATTAAATTATAGCGCTAATGTTATCTTTTTAATAAAGCATAGGAAAGTCTTTTTTTAGAATTATTTTGGAATAATTGGCAAGAGTACTCAAATATCGAAATAATTTTGAGTTTTTAAGTTAGTTCCATTATTTTTCAATTGTACGTAATGCTTTTTTGATAATGTAAGCAGTTTCTTTTGTGGGACTTTCTTTCTTCCATTTTTCGCAAAGCTGTTTCACAAAATCCGGTTGTGTTTTGCTTGCATCATTTAGCCAATTACCGACGCTGTCCTGTACATATTTTGATTTGTCAGATTTCAAAGGTTCTAAAATTGCCAAACCCAATTTAGGATTTTGTTTTAATTCTTCAATATGTTCACACCAAACGCCTCTTGGTCTTGTTGCTTCGCTAGCAAACCGTCTCACGTTTTCATCTTTGTGATTTGTCCAGTTTGATAATATTTCAATACTTTTTGTTAAGTCTTTTGCAATGCTTGACCTTACGGCTAACCAACAAATTTCTCTTACTCCAAAATGCTTATCAGCTGCAAAACATTGAATTTGTTCAAGCTTTTGAGTGATGTCTAATGTTTGATTTTTACCAATTGTATAAGTCGCCCAACAACGGATTAAATCTGATGTATGGTTCGCCATAATTGTCAATATTTCGGTGTCATCATTTTTTAATGACTGCTCAAAAAGTCCCATTCCGATTGCTTCGTTAATGGTGTTTACAGTTTGTTTTTTCAGGGTTTCAATATCGGTTAATATGGGTTTGAAATATAGAGTCTTGCCCAATTGTTTCAATAAATTTTCTAGCAAAAGGCGCTGGTCAACAGCTAACCATTCCACTAAATTTGCTGTTTCAATTTCTCCACGATTCAACTGTTCCAAAATGTCTTTAGGAATATCTTTTGTGGAACGAGAACCTTTACGTTTTATTTCTGTCATAGCATTGTAGCATTTTTTAATATTAAATTTTTACATTCAAAAATGTATAGAATGTATTTATATCCTTATATTATGATTAATTTTGCAAATCTCGAAAAGCTTTTTAATACTGGCAATACCGCATATTTTTAGCACACAGGGATAAAAAAGTCAATTATATGAAAACAGAGGAAAGAGTCGCCGAAAATAAAATTTGTCCGTTGGAAATCGCTGTAAATTCAATCAGCGGAAAATGGAAAATTCCTATTGTCTGGCAAATTAATGAAGGCAAAAAACGACCAAGCGAATTTTTGAAAGGAATTGCCAATGTTGACAGGCGTGTTTTAAACAAACAGCTTAATGAAATGATTGAGGATGGCATTTTAACCAAAGAAAGTTTCAACGAGCTGCCGCCAAGAGTGGAATATTCTTTAACCGAAATTGGCGAAAAGCTCATTGAAATTCTTTGGCAACTAAACGATTTGGGAAAGTTATTAATCCCGGAAAAAGAATAATTTAAACTTATATCAAATACTTCTTGAGACCTTCCATAATTCCCTGCCAAAGCATACTGAAAAAGCTTCTTTCGGGTTCTCGTTTTTTATCAATAACCACATGCCCAGGTTCTCCTTTAGATTCATTTTTTACAAACCAATTGGCAATCGTATTTAAGAATTTTCTTTCGTTTCCTTTTTTATTCAGGAAGTTTACGTACATGTCATTGTATTTGAAATAAAACTTTCCTGCAATACCTTCTTGAGATCCGTAATAATCGAATTTTAAATAGTCAATATTTCCATCCAAAGTAATATTTAAATACGGGCGCACAAACAAATTGACATTCTCAGCAGAAAGCTTTTGTATGTCTCCTTTGATGGTGAACTTGTCGGCGAGATCTTTAACATCAAATTTCCAGTTGACTTTAGTTTCTGCTTTTCCGTAAAAATCAAAAGAAGCATCGGTATTGATTATAGTAGGTCGCCCTTTTATTTTTGCATTATTTACATTCGTAATCACTGCCTGGAAATTATTGAAAGTCAGTTTTCCCGGAATATTGCTTTTTTCAGCATCTTCTTCATATTCCAAATCTGAGTTTTTAATAGATATTTCTTTGATGAATAATGGAATTTTCACATCACGCAATTTCTTACTGAAAAGATATCTTACCGCAATATCATCAGGTGGTGCAAGATCGTGGTAAATATTGCAGTGTAGACCATCAATGCTTATTTTGTTGAGATCGATACTGCTGTTTTTACCCAGTTGTGTATTGTGATCTTTGATGTTGATCTTTTTTACTTTAATGGTATACAAATCGCTCTCTTTAGCAATTACTTTACTAAAACCTGCTCTCGAATATTTAGGCAGATAATTGAATTCGCTGATGTCCGTATTTTTTCCGGTAGTTTTTATTTCTGCAACTTTCAAATAATAATATTTGCCTGCATCCAGACGAATATTCTTTGCATTAACATAATTTTTTTCTGTTTTGAATGGAATATCTTTTTTAAAAAGCTCAGTATTGCTAAATACTTTATCCACTTTAATATCCAGTTTTCCAATGGCAAGCTTTTCTACATTCTGCTTTTTTTGTGAAATTTTCCCGTTATCGACACGGATAAAACCAATATGAGCGGTAAACGTTGGTGGAGTAGTAGCTTTTTGGCTTTTTTTCTTATTTTTTGATGCCGATATAATTTGTACCGAGGGGTTATTTACTTCTATTCCGTCAAGTTTTATCTCAAGATTCTGACCTATATATCTGCTTTTGTTATTTAAAATTTTTATTTGATCTGTGCTTACGGAAAATACATCTTTTGTACTGCTTTTCCCCAATGCTAAAACCTCAAAGCCATCAATAGTAATATTGGCATTACGCGAAGCAATACTTTTAATTTTCACAGCCTGTAGCTCATCTGCCTTAAAGTAAATATTGTCAGCCTCAATATCGTGTTTGGTAAATCGGAAAGGGATTTTTTCCTTAACGGTATTTTTGTCAAAGATGATATTACTCATCTTAAAATTAAAATTTTCAACGGAGGCCGTTTTTTCTTTAAAACGCTCAGTATTTCTAAATACTTTATCTACTTTAATATCTGGTTTTCCAACGGCAAGTTTTTCTACATTCTGCGTATTTTGTAAAACTTTCCCGTTATTGACACGGATAAAACCAATATGAGCGGTAAACGGTGGCGGCGTAGCGGCTTTTTGAGTTTTTTTCTTATTTTTTGTTGCCGTTATAATCTGTACTGAAGGATTATTTACTTCTATTCCGTCAACTTTTATGTCAAGATTCTGACCGATATATCTGCTTTTGTTATTTAAAATTTTTATTTGATCTGTGCTTACGGAAAATACATCTTTTGTACTGCTTGTCCCCAGTGCTAAAACCTGAAAACCATTGATAGTAATATTGGCATTATGCGAAGCAATACTTTTAATTTTCACAGCCTGTAGCTGATCTGCTTTAAAGTAAATATTCTCAGCTTCGATATCGTGTTTGGTAAAGCGGAAAGGGATTTTTTCCTTAACGGTATTTTTGTCAAAGACGATATCACTCATCTTAAAATTAAAATTTTCAACGGAGGCTGTTTTTTCTTTATTGACCTGAAAAACATTGATTTTCCCTTTTTGAAAAGTAATATTTTTTAAACCGATCTTCAAGTCAATTTCTTTTGAATTATTACTTTTGTCAACTGTGTTTTTTCCGGTAGAATATACTTTCAGATCAGGTTGGATAAAGGTAATATCAGAAACGATCAACGAATCCTGACTGATATTAAAGTCTTTTGCAGCCAGATTTTGTGTTGAAAAATCAAAAACATTTTTAGAATTATATTGAGCTACTGTCTGGATTGGTTTTAAATGAAATTGAACGAGCTGCAGTGTTTTATTGGCTGCATTAATTTTCTTTGCATCAATTTCATAAAAATCATTAACGCCAATCTGTACATTTTCTGCATCAATTTTAAATTCTGAAAATGCAATCGGAATTTTGTTTCCGCTGGCGCTTTGTTTAATATCTTTTAGCAATACATTGATGTTTTGACCTTTAAAAACCGTTTTGCCACGGCCATTTTCAATAGCTGCGTTTACGTTATGTATTGTAATATTATTGATTTGAAGATCAATTTTTTTATTGCTAGGCTTTTGGTCTTTCTTCAAAGCGGCAAGCTTTATTTTAATATCAGAATCAGTAAGTGTAAATTGATCTGCATGATATTTTTTACTGAAAATTGCTTTCCAAATACTTAAATCTTTAATATTCAGATTTTTTATTTTTCCATTTATTTGGGTAACGTATTGATCTTTAGGGTTTTTTGTTGTGATTTCAAGGTCGTTCACAGTAAGATTACCTTTCAGTAAACTTAATTTGAAATCTTTAAGCACCACTTTATATGGTGTTTTTTCATTGATGAGATCGGGAAGTTTTTTTTGCAGATAAAAATCTAATGCAAATGGAAATATGGCCATTAATGTCACAAATCCCAGAAAAACCCAAAGAATTATTTTTTTTCTCGGTATCTTCTTTTTTAAAAGTTTTTTTTCCATCATTTATAAATGTGTCATATTCAATGATAAACAAAACATGTTCCAAATAATAGAATTTCTTATCTCAATAGATTACAGGTAATTTTATTTTTGAATAATTAAAAATAAGGCTGATTTTATGAGTAAATAATCTTTTTTTATTTTTAAAATATTTTAAGGCACATATCTTGATTTGTAGTCATCAAAATAATATTATCATGAACATTAAAAGAATTTTTGGAACTATTCTTACTGTATTAGGAATTGTTGGTTTAATTTATGCAGGATATGAATTAATTAATAAAAGCACTGCATATACAACACTTGCCGTCGCAGGTATCATTGGCTTGATTTTCTTTTCCTCGGGGATAAGTCTGGTCAAAAATACTAAAGACGAAGGTTAATCTCTTTATATAAAATTGAAATAATAGTATTATTTCAATTTTTTTTGTTTTTATATCATACGCTAATCAGTTCATTTTGTTTAAGGTATAAATAAAAAATAAAAGAACAAAAATATCTTCTGTATAGGATTATGGCATACTATCTGTAATACAACAGACAGCAAAATTAATGTATGGAACAGATTTTTATTAAGGTGGCTTTTTGCCAAAAGTGTAGCGGATATCATGCTTCAACCTATGCGGATGCGTCTCAAAAAAATAATCCGGAAATTATTGATCATTACTTTTATCATGGTGAACCATTCTTTACTTTAAACCAATCTAGTTTTAGTAAAGCTGAGCAACTTGAATATACTACCATAAAAACAGTTCAGCTGAATGAACACAGGAAAAATGATCTTAACTATTGCGGATGCAAGAAAAAACTAAAATCACCTTTGGTGACTCAAAATATAAGTTTCTCTGAGTCATCAACGCAGGTACCCAAATACGAAGAAGTTTCAGAAGTTGAAATTTATTTTAGAGATGTTTATCGTCTTTCTTATAATTTTCATTAATATACTGATGAAAAAAGCTTTTAAAAAAGGAACGGAATAATATTCAGTTCCTTTTTCTTTTTTATATCATTTAGTTCACATAATTCATTTGATTTCCCCGTGCCAGAAAGTATAGACTTATCTCAGCATAATCAAAATTCATATTCTTCTAGAAATTGATGTCAAAAAGCAATTGAGTTTACACTATTTTGAATAAAAAACCAGTCACAAAATTGAATACTTCCCTGAATTATTACACAAAATGATAAATTAATGCTAAACAGAAAATTCTTTTGCGAAAATAGTACTACAATTTGTAATCTAATTTAATATTATGAATTATCATTTAGAATTGTTGTTTTATCGTTTATTTTGAACGTTTTAAAATGAAATTTTATCATCTTAAATTTAACATAATGCTTCTAAATTTTTAGATAAAAAAGGAATATTTCTTATTTGTTTTTAAAATAAATTACTGTTTTAAGTTCACTATCTATCAATTGGTTACAAATTAAATCACCAATTACAACAAAAGAATTTTATTTTTTGGTACAGTAATTGAATGTAAGATCACACAGCTGAAAACCCGCACTGGTAAGTGCTTTGGGAAAATGGATAAGTTTTAAGGGATCAATAATCCTTTACTTATTCTACTATTTTTAAACAATAAATTAAAATTTTTATATGAAATCAAAACTAGCAATTTTATCGCTGGCGATAGCGTTACCAGCTACTGCATTTGCACAGGATTCACTTCAGGTTACAAACAACAGTGAGTATCCTAACACATTTTCTTCAGGATCTGCTAATGTGCAGCCTTTTACTCAATCTGCAAAGAGATTTAATGATTGGTCAATATCCTTTGGTGGAGGTGTTCCTTTGATGCAGTCTGCTGACTTAACTTCTATTAAAAATGGAGGCGGAAAAAATTTAATTGGTTATTCAGCTTATTTCAGTGTTGATAAAGCGATAACACACGCTTTCGGACTTAAGTTACAGTACGATCGTGGCGAAACAAGACAAGGTTGGTTTAATACCAAAGATGCTGCACCTGCAAATGCTGCAGCTAATATGCAAGTTGGGGCTAGAACTCAATACGATGCAATCTCTATTTTGGGAGATATCAACTTCTCAAATCTTATGAGACGTGTAGATAACAAATCTCCTTACAGATGGGCATTACATGGTTATGCAGGGGTTGGTACATTAGCGTATAGAGCTTACCTGAAAGACGATGCAGGCCAAAGGTTAATGACTGAGGTAAAACCATTCAAACTACAGTCATTCTTCGGACAGGCTGGTGCAGGTTTAAAATACAAATTATCTAACAGATTGGATCTTGAAGGTAGATTGATGTATGTAGTTACTACTGATGATGAATTTGATGGTGGTGGAGCGCAGTATAGCGACATTAACAAGAAATCAGACCAGACTTCAGATAACTTCTTTAATGCAACTTTAGGTTTGACAGTTAACTTAGGAAAACACGAATCTCACTTGATGTGGCATGACCCAATGCAGGAAATCTATTACAGAACTGAGGTTTTAGAATCAAAAGTAAATGATCTTGAAGTTTGTAAGAGCGGAGATGCCGATAATGACGGTGTTTGCGATGACTGGGACAGACAGCTAGATACTCCTGCAGGAGCAAGAGTTGATGGTTCAGGTGTTGCACTTGATGTTGATTTAGACGGAGTAATTGATCTTTTAGATAAATGTGTAACAGTTCCGGGTCCTGTAGAAAACAACGGTTGTCCGGTTGCTACTCAAGAATCTGGTGTAGTTGCAGAATCTGAAACTAAATTAGATGGAATTGAATTTGAATTAAACTCAGATAAAATCTTATCAAACAACACTCCGATTTTGAATAATGCTGTAAGCTATATCAATTCTTCAAATGGATCTTACACTGTTGTAGGTGCTGCTGACGCAAGAGGAAGCGAAGAGTACAACAAAAGACTATCTGAAAAAAGAGCAAATAATGTAAAACAGTATTTGATCAAAAATGGAGTAGAATCAAACAAACTTGATGCACAAGGAAATGGAAAAACAGATTTGAAATATCCTGAGTGTGACCCAGCTTCAAAATGTCCAGAATGGAAAAATAAAGCAAATAGAAGAGTGTATTTTAAAGCAAAATAAAAATAATAACTTCTTTTTATCCGAGACTGTCATCTAATGGCAGTCTTTTTTTGTGCACTATAGTCAAACTAATTCAGCTATTTAACGTATTTAAAGATTAAATTAAGCTCTTTTAAATTGATGAAAAGAGCTTATGATATTAAAAAAACTAATCGTTATTTATTTAACCTCTCTTTTGTAATAAGCTAAACCAAAAGGATTGGTTCCGGCTGTAATCGTTGTACCTGCAGTTAAAGTAGTTCCGTTAATTGTATAAGTTGATACAGCTGTTGCAGCACCACCTGAATGGGTGACAAACATTTTTTTGCCGTCTTCATTTACTACAATATTATGTGGTGTTGCATTTAAGGCCATTAGTGGCATTCCGTTTTGCATTCCCGTTGTAGCATTGATAGAATATAATTGCTGTCCGGTAATATTGGTCACAAAAACTGTATTTAGATCGGGAGAAGGAAATATACCGTGTGCACCAGTGAATGCATTGTTAGAAATCAGACTCAGATTACTACCGTTCAAAGCATAAACTTGACCCGACTGGCAGGCAACAAATAGTTTGTTAGTATTTGATAAATGATACAAATGTGGATCTTTCCCTACATTTGCTTCTCCCGTTTTCGAATAATCTGAAGTAGAATACATATAAACTTTATCGGGCATTGCTGCATCAGCATTAAAAACCGAAACACAAGCTTTTGTTGCATCCTTGGTTACAAATACATCATGTGGTTTCATGCCGACATTAATTGTTTTAACTACAGTATTCGTGTTTAGATCGATTACGGAGATAGTATTATCGATATCGTTACTCACCCAAAGTTGCTTTCCTAATCCATCTGCCCACATATGGAAAACCCCATTCCCAACAGGTATAGAACTTTCGACAGCTTTAGTTTGAGGATTGATGATATGAATTTTCTTTCCTGCTCTGTCACCAACAAATATTTTGTTTTTGGCAGGAACATAAACCACATACATTGGCTCAGAACCGGAAATTGCGACATTGCTTACTTGGTTAGTGACGGCATCGATAAAGCTTACGCTTCCTGCACCCCTGTTTGCGACCACTACTTTTTCTTCGTAGACTTTAGGAGCTTCGGGGTAATAGTAGTTGTCATTTCCACAACTTGTGAAAGTAACCAATAAGGCGATTGGTAGACCGAAAATTAGATTTAATTTTTTCATTTGTATTGTTTTTAAGTTAAAAAAATAGAATTATGCTTTACATTTATTAATGTCGTTAATGATTATTGCTGGAATAAGGAACTGAAGTTTCGTTAGATTGTGTTTTTAATTAAAGACATAAGCCTTTTACTAATCTACAACAATTCGACGGAATGAGCTAATATTCAACTATATAAATAATAAGGTAACTCTTTTTACTTAATTTTTAAAGCATTATCGTTCGATTTAATATTTTAAATAAGTCTTTTTTGTTGAAGTTTAAACATAAATATTCAGCTTCATTTTATCTGAATTTTTTATAAAGACAAAAATTATTAATCAATAACTCAATTTTAGTTATAATTTTGAATTTTATAATTTACACGATTGAATACTATTTTAATTATCGATGATGAAGCCAAAATAAGATCGCTTCTGTCACGCATCATCAGTCTAGAAGGCTTTGAAGTCTTCGAAGCAAGCAATCTGAAGAGCGGATTAAAAAAACTCGAAACCACAGAGATCGACATTGTCATCTGCGACGTGAAGCTTCCCGACGGAAACGGAGTAGAGTATTCAAAGATTATAAAAGATAAATTTCCTACTGTAGAAATCATTCTTTTAACAGCATTTGGAAACATTCCCGATGGCGTTCTTGCGATAAAAAATGGTGCTTTCGATTATATTACCAAAGGTGACGACAACACCCGGATTCTTCCGTTGATTTACAAAGCTGCTGAGAAAGTTGCGCTTAATAAACGCGTATTGCATCTGGAAAAACAACTCAACCGAAAACAGTCTTTCGATAGTATTATAGGGAAATCATCAGTTATTACCACAGTGGTAGATTCTGCAAAAAAAGTCGCAAATACCGATGCTACCGTTCTTTTGACAGGCGAAACAGGTACAGGAAAAGAAGTTTTTGCGCAAGCTATTCATCACGCAAGCAAAAGAAATAAAAATAATTTTATTGCCATCAATTGTTCGGCTTTCGGAAAAGATTTGTTGGAAAACGAATTGTTTGGTCACAAAGCAGGCGCTTTTACAGGCGCATTGAAAGACAGTAAAGGTATTTTTGAAGAAGCTAATCAGGGAACTGTTTTTCTGGACGAAATAGGAGAAATGCCCTTAGATCTACAGGCAAAGCTGTTGCGTGTTTTAGAATCTGGCGAGTTTCTTAAAGTAGGAGACAGTAAACCTATTAAAACAGATGTGAGAATCATCGCTGCCACCAACAGAGATCTGGAAACCGAAATTGAGAAAGGAAACTTCCGTGAAGACCTTTATTACAGAATCAATATTTTTCAGATAAAACTTCCTTCGCTGCGGGAGAGAGTTGCAGATATCGAATTACTTGTTAATTTTTTTCTGAAAAGTTTTTCCCTTAAAACAGGTAAAAATATTATTTCAGTGTCGCCGGATTATTTAAAAGCTTTAAAAAATCATCCCTGGAAAGGCAACATCCGTGAACTTAGAAATGTAATTGAACGAAGCGTTATTCTTACAGATTCCTCTGAATTGGGAATAGAAAGCCTTCCTCTAGATATTTCGGTTTACAATAGCGAAAAAGATTCTTCACAAACGAAAATAATGTCGGCTTTTTCTATGGCAAGTGCCGAAAAAATGCAGATCCAGAAAGTTCTTAATCATACCAAAGGCAATAAATCCGAAGCTGCCCGATTACTCGAAATCGGCATTGCCACTTTATATAGAAAGGTGGAAGAGTACAAAATTTCTTAGAAAATATTTCCATTCTGATAAAGACCCTATCATTTTGATAGGGTTTTTTGTGTTTTGAAATGTTTTAAATTTTATTTAAATAACTGTTTTTCAATATGTTATTTGTTTATTTTTTTGAAAGGAATAAATCTTGGCATTAATGATTCAAAACAATCTAAAATGAATCATACAGATGCTGTAAGAGAAATCGTAAAAGTGATTCCTGAATCTCAGGAAGAATTTAAAGAATCTTACAAAACAAAAACACCGTTTATGGTGATCAGTGTTTTCACCAAACAAATCAAAAAGCTGATTAAAAATAACGATCAGAAAATTCTGATGAAGTCGATTACCAAGATGAATCAACTTTACAGCAAAGGAGATCAGGCATTAAAAAATGCTATAGAAAACATCTTCATTTACTCTTTAGACAGTCTTACGTTTTGTTGTGAACCTTCCTACAAAGATTTGATTTTTTCTAAAATGTCACCAAGTCTTCAAAACAATTACTTACGCCAGGTTTATAAATCCGGAATTTAAAAATTTAAAGAAATGAAATCGCCATCATTAGGAAATACAAAATTGTATTGAAGATTCAGCGATTGCATACAACCTTTAAAAAACAATAAAAATCTACATATGAAATCAAAAATCAGAAAAATAGGAGACTGGAAACTTCTGAAGTCTACCCGTGAAAAGCATAATCTTGAAGTAATCACGATCAATATTGCTGTAATCTTTGGTGTGTTCGTAGCCGCTGCAATGTTGCAGGGTAATTAAAAAAAATAAAAAATGATAACAATTATTCTATTAATCACAGCAGTTGTGCTATTCGTTTTGTTTTACCGTGCCGTTGAATATTTCGACAAAATTTAAATTGAAAAAAAATGACCATACTATTTTTTATATCAATAGCCATATTCGTTTATATCTGCTATGTGCTCGTAAAGCCGGAAAAATTTTAAAATATTTAATAAGCAAATGAACCGTAAGATCATGCATCAAATAAAAGAGTGGGGAATTCTGATTTTTTGGATCAGCTTTATCATCGCTTTTTTGTACCTGATAATTACCGTAAAAGAATTTGCATTAATTCATTAAACAAACTATGAACACTGAAATTTTAGGCGTTGTAGCGATGTTTGTCATAACATTGCTGTTGGCGATACCTTTTGGAAAGTATATTTCAAAAGTCTTCACAGGAGAAAAAACATTTTTGGATCCTGTTTTTAAACCCTTAGAAAAACTCTTCTACAAAATATCAGGAATCGATTCTGATAATGAAATGAACTGGAAGCAGCATTTAACAGCACTTTTAACCATCAATTTCCTATGGTTTTTTATCAGTATGCTGATTTTGATGAATATGAGCTGGCTTCCGCTCAATCCCGACGGAAATCCCGACATGTCACCGGATTTAGCTTTCAATACAACAATCTCTTTCCTAGTCAACTGTAATTTACAGCATTATTCAGGTGAAACAGGGCTGAGTTATTTGGGGCAAATGTGGCTGATGTTTCTTCAGTTCGTTTCCGCTGCAACGGGAATAGCTGCTGCAATTGTTATTTTTAAAGCTTTCAGAGAAAAATCTACAGAAAAACTAGGGAATTTTCACGACTATTTCCTTAAATCTACAACCAGAATTCTATTGCCACTTTCATTTTTAATGGCTACAGTATTGGTTTTTCAGGGGATGCCAATGACTTTCAACGGAAAAGATAAAATGACAACCCTTGAAGGAAAAAATGTAGAAATTTCTACAGGACCGGTTGCCGCATTTGTACCTATAAAACATGTGGGAACCAATGGTGGAGGTTTTTTTGGAGTAAATTCTGCGCATCCGTTAGAAAACCCAAGCTATTTTACCAACATGGTAGAAATGTTTGCCCAATTGATCGTTCCGATGGCGATGGTTTTTGCATTCGGATATTTTATACGAAGAAAGAAATTCGGATATATGATTTTTGGAGTCATGACGATAGGATTTCTATTGCTTGCAATACCAACTGTTATCATGGAAATGAACGGTAATCCTGCCATCAGCCAGATGGGAATTGATCAGTCATTGGGCGCAATGGAAGGTAAAGAAGTACGTTTCGGAGCTGCCGCATCAGGTTTTTGGAGTATTGTTACGACTGTAATTTCTACCGGATCTGTCAATTCTATGCACGACAGCGCAATGCCGCTTTCAGGAATGACTCAAATGCTTGCCATGATGGTGAACGCTTTCTATGGCGGTGACGGCGTGGGAATTCTCAATATTTTTATTTATATCATTCTTGCCGTTTTCATCAGCGGATTAATGGTTGGCCGTACGCCTGAATTTATGGGTAAAAAGATCGAAGCCCGCGAAATGAAAATTGCAATGATCGTAGCACTTTTCCATCCGTTTCTTATTTTGGTTGGAGCTGCAATAGCTACTTATTTCCCGGAAGTAGGAACTTCTACACTAAATAATCCCGGATTCCACGGTTTTAGCGAAGTTTTGTATGAATATACTTCGTCAGCGGCCAACAACGGAAGCGGTTTTGAAGGTTTGGGTGATAATAATCTTTTCTGGAATATTTCTACAGGTATTGTTTTGTTGCTCGGTCGATTCTTACCAATAATAGGTCCGTTAGCAATTGCAGGGTTACTGGCCAAGAAAAAATACATTCCGGAAGGTGAAGGAACGCTGAAAACAGATACTTCCACATTTGGACTGATGACTTTTGCGGTGATTGCGATTATTGCAGCATTGGCTTTCTTTCCGGCATTAGCATTGGGACCGATCGCAGAGTATTTTTCACTAAGATAAATTTAAAAATAACAGAAATTAAAATGACTCAAAATAAATCTTTGTTTCAAAAAGAATTGGTTCAGGAAGCATTGAAACAGTCTTTTGTGAAACTGAATCCGAAACTAATGTTTAAAAACCCGGTCATGTTTCTTGTATGGCTCGGTACATTAGTGATGTTTTTCGTGAGCATCTGGACTTTGACAGGAGAGAAATCTCAGGGAAGTTTTGGATACAATTTCACGGTTTTCATCATTCTTTTACTCACCGTTTTATTCGGAAACTTTGCTGAAGCAATCGCCGAAGCAAGAGGAAAAGCTCAGGCAGACAGTCTTCGTAAAACCAGAGAAGAAACGCCTGCAAAACTACAAAATGGAGAAACAATTTCTTCATCTAAATTACAGAAAGGAGACGTTTTTGTTTGTGAAGCCGGAGACATTATTCCTTCAGACGGGGAAATCATCGAAGGTCTTGCCACAATTGATGAAAGTGCAATTACGGGCGAATCTGCTCCTGTCATCCGTGAAGCGGGCGGCGATAAAAGTTCGGTTACCGGAGGTACAAAAGTTTTGTCGGATAAAATTGTTGTGCAGGTAACTACGCAACCTGGCGAAAGCTTTTTAGATAAAATGATTGCTTTGGTAGAAGGTGCTTCAAGACAGAAAACACCGAACGAAATTGCATTGACAATTTTATTGGCAGGTTTTACATTGGTTTTTATCATCGTTTGCGTGACCTTAAAACCGTTTGCAGATTATTCTAATGTAACCATTACGATTGCTTCATTTATATCGCTTTTTGTTTGTTTAATTCCAACAACGATTGGCGGATTATTGTCTGCAATTGGTATTGCAGGAATGGATAGAGCATTACGAGCTAATGTTATCACAAAAAGTGGTAGAGCAGTGGAAACGGCTGGTGATATCGATGTTTTACTTTTAGATAAAACCGGTACAATTACCATCGGAAACCGTAAGGCAACAAGTTTTTATCCGGCTTATCAAATTGATGAAAAACAATTGATAAAAGCAGCGGTTTTAAGTTCAATGGCAGATGAAACTCCGGAAGGAAAATCAATCATTGAGCTGGCGGGAATCAATCCTTTAAGCTATGAAATCAGTAATCCTCAATTTATCAAATTTACCGCAGAAACCAGAAGTTCAGGAATTGATTACGACGGAAACCGCATCCGAAAAGGAGCAACCGACGCCATTAGAAAAATATCTGAAGCGGCTGGAAATACTTTTCCACAAGAAATAGATTTAAAAGTAAAAGAAATTTCACAAAACGGTGGAACTCCTTTGGTGGTTTCAGAAAATGAAAAAGTTTTGGGAGTGATAGAACTTCAGGATATTATCAAACCAGGAATCAGCGAACGTTTTGATCGTCTAAGAAAAATGGGTATTAAAACCGTAATGGTTACAGGAGATAATCCGCTTACTGCAAAATTTATTGCCGAAAAAGCAGGTGTTGACGATTTTATTGCCGAGGCAAAACCAGAAGATAAAATGAACTACATCAAAAAAGAACAACAGGAAGGTCGTCTGGTTGCCATGATGGGAGATGGTACCAATGACGCTCCTGCATTGGCTCAGGCAGATGTAGGTGTTGCAATGAACAGCGGAACACAGGCTGCAAAAGAAGCCGGAAATATGGTTGATTTAGATAATGATCCTACCAAATTGATTGAAGTTGTAGAAATTGGTAAACAATTGCTGATGACGAGAGGAACATTAACGACATTCAGTATTGCCAATGACGTTGCCAAATATTTTGCGATTATTCCGGCATTGTTTATCACCGCAATTCCAGCGTTGCAAGGTTTAAATATTATGAATCTTCACAGTCCGGAAAGTGCAATTTTATCGGCAGTCATTTTCAACGCGATTATCATTCCGATATTAATTCCGTTAGCATTGAAAGGGGTGGCTTATAAACCCATCGGCGCATCTGCTTTGCTGAGACGTAATTTATTCATCTTCGGATTAGGTGGAGTACTGATTCCATTTGTCGGAATTAAAATTATAGACATTATCGTTTCATTATTTTTCTAAATATCTAATGGCTTGGCAAGAAGAAACTTTATCATCAACTCACATTTATTCCTTTTTTAACAATTATAATTCTTCTTGCCATTTGCCTTAATAAAATCATTACAAAATGAAAATACATATTTTGCCCGCATTAAAACTGACTGTTTTATGCATCATCCTTCTTGCAATTGTTTATCCAATATCAATTTTAGGAATTGCTCAATTTTCGACCAATCAAGGAAAGGGAGATTTAATCAAACACAATAACAAAACCTTTTATGCAAATATTGGGCAGTCGTTTACCAGCGATAAATATTTTCGGTCTAGACCTTCTGCGGTAGATTACAATGCTGCAGGCTCGGGAGGAAGTAACAAAGGTCCGTCAAATGAAGAATATTTAAAACAAGTTGAAGCTCGTATCGACACTTTTATGATGAAAAATCCGGGAATAGCAATGTCAGAAATTCCTGCAGATCTGGTGACTGCAAGTGCAAGCGGACTAGATCCTAATATCTCAGTACAGGCTGCAAAAATTCAGGCAAAAAGAATTGCTGAAAACAGAAATCTGTATGAAAGAGAAATCAATAACCTGATCGATCAAAATACAGAAACACCTGTGATTGGCTTGTTTGGTCCTGAAAAAATCAATGTTCTTAAATTGAATATTGCACTCGACCAATTGAGTAAAAAATAATTTAAAAAAATCGTATTATCAACGTGATTTTTTTAAAAAATTTGTCTGATAAAAATTAAATGCAATTAGCAGGTCGCTCCAATGGAGCTCTAATTCTATAAACTAATATTTGCTATTAACAGTTCGCTCCTATTGGAGCTGTATTTAATCCCATCGGGATTTACTGTAAATAGACAAAATGAATTTCCTAAAAAACGAAGCTCCGGAGGAGCGTGCTGTTAATTTATCTATGAATATTTTATTCATCAATTTGTTTATGTTTTTCATCGGACAACAATGATTTTTCTTAATGAAATTCTCCCACACTTTTTAAATTTAAAATAAATGAAAAAAATATTTTTTGTTTTGTTGGCTGTATGCGGAATTACAGCATCTGCACAAAACGATTCAATTAATAAACCACTTACAATAAGCGGATACGCTGAAGTTTATTATACAGCAGATTTTAATAATCCTAAAAATAATAACCGACCCGGATTTGTGTACAGTCATAACAGAAATAATGAAATTAATATCAATTTAGCTTATATAAAAACGGCGTACAATACAGAAAACATCAGAGCAAATCTGACTTTAGCAGCAGGAACTTATATGAATGCCAATTATGTGGCCGAGCAAGGCGTGATGAAAAATGTTTATGAAGCCAATGCAGGTTTGAAAATCTCTAAAAAATATAATTTATGGATTGATGCCGGAATTTTTCCTTCCCATTTAGGATTTGAAAGTGCTATCGGAAAGGACAATTGGACACTTACCAGAAGTCTTTTTGCCGATAATTCTCCATATTTCGAAACCGGCGCAAAAATTTCTTATACTTCAGAAAATGGAAAGTGGTTTGTAAGTGGTTTGGTCCTTAACGGTTGGCAACGCATCCAGAGAGTTGATGGAAATTCTACGCCTGCATTTGGACATCAGTTAATATTTAAACCAAACGAAAAATTAACCATTAACAGCAGTTCGTTTATAGGAAATGATAAACCAGACAGTATTCGCCAGATGCGATATTTCCACAATCTGTATGCGGTGTATCAAATCAATAAAAAGTTGGGAATTACTGCGGGTTTCGACATCGGAGCCGAACAAAAATCAAAAGGAAGCGAACAATATAATATTTGGTACACCCCTGTTTTAGTTGCCAAATACAACGTTACTGATAAACTGAGTTTTACGGCAAGAGGAGAATATTACCAGGATGAAAAAGGTGTTATTATTTCAACAGGAACGGAAAATGGTTTTAAAACTTTCGGATATTCTTTCAATGCAGATTATCAGATTTTGCCCAATCTTGTGTGGCGAACAGAAATCAGGAATTTAAACAGTAAAGACGCTATATTTATGAATAGAACAGATGAGTTTAATAAAAATAGTCTGACAGCAACGACAGCGCTGGCTGTTTCATTTTAGTAAATAATTAATCTGATCTTTTTTTAATTGAATGCCAATATAAAATTGACCAAAATTATTTCCCCGACCCTAAAGGAAGTAATTTTGGTTAATCTTAAAAGAAGTTTTCCACCCTTTAGGGTCGGGGAAAAGAAAATTTCCTATAAAATTTATATCTGAATGAAATTTAAACCATTAAGGAAATTAATTGATTAAGAATTTTTAAGAATCAATAAATTAATCCAAGCATTCAGCTTAATTCACCTTGGTGAATCTTAAAAAATCAAAATTATTATTGTCCTTAAAACTTAATGCTCTTAATGGTTTAATAAATTTTCAACCATTTTAAACAAATTATTTCGATAATGAACGAATCACGAAAATCTGCAGAAGAATTTCTTCATCTGATCAACAGCTCAAAAAGAGGTAAACTGAAAATTTACATCGGAATGAGTGCGGGTGTAGGAAAAACCTACAGAATGCTGCAGGAAGCTCATGTGCTTCTTCAAAATGGGATTGATGTAAAAATAGGATATGTGGAAACGCACAATCGTAAAGAAACCCACGATTTACTGGAAGGGCTGCCCGTAATTCCCAGAAGAAAATTATTTTACAAAGGAAAAGAGCTGGATGAGCTCGATGTTCCGGCAATCATTGTGCTCCGCCCAGAAATTGTGATTATCGACGAGCTTGCTCACACCAATATCGAAGGAAGCAAAAATAAAAAAAGATGGCAGGATGTTTTTGAGATTTTAGATGCCGGAATTAATGTCATTAGTGCCGTCAATATCCAACATTTGGAAAGTCTAAACAATGAAGTGAAAATCGTAACGGGAATTGAAGTTACCGAAAGAATTCCGGATACCGTTTTGGCTTCTGCCGACGAAGTTGTGAATATCGATCTTACCGCAGATGAATTGATCACAAGATTAAAAGAAGGCAAAATTTATGATCCGACTAAAATTTCTTCTGCGCTGAACAATTTTTTTAAAAATGAAAATATTCTTCAGCTTCGTGAATTGGCATTAAAGGAAGTTGCTTCTCAGGTTACCAGAAAAGTAGAAACGGAAGTCATCACCGGAAAAACTTTAAAAAAAGAAAGATTTCTTGCGTGCATTAGTTCAAACGAAACGACGGCAAAAAATGTGATCAGAAAAACAGCAAGATTGGCAAGTTATTACAACAGTCAGTGGTTTTTATTATACGTTCAGGTTCCTAGAGAATCGGCGGACAGAATTGCGCTGAATAAGCAAAGGCATTTAATTAATAATTTCAGACTTGCTACAGAATTAGGTGCAGAAATCGTTAAAATTCAGAGTAAAAATATTGCAATGACCATTATGGAACAATGTGAAGAACGCAAGATAACCACAGTATGTATAGGAAAACCACATCTTGATATCTGGAGAATTATTTTGGCTACAGATACTTTCAATTCCTTACTCAAAAGACTGTCAAAACAGAACGTAGATTTAGTAATTTTGTCGTAATGAAAATAAAAACAAAGCTTAATGCAGGTGTAGGTCTCCTGTTTTTTATGATAATTGTGCTTTCTACTTTGGGTGGATGGTTTATTTATCAGCTTAAAAAAGATACACAGAATATTCTTGCTGCCAATTATAACACATTGCAGTATTCCCGAAATATGTTATTGTCGCTTGAAGAAATCGGGAAAGAACCTTTTGCACTTTCGGAATTCCAGAAAAATCTTGATCTTCAGCGTCAGAATATTACAGAAAGCGGAGAAAAAGAAGCAACACAAAATATTCATGAGCATTTCTCAGAGTTACAAAATGATCAGGGAAACTACAGTTTACATTCAGCCATCCGAAAAGATATTGCCGAATTGATGCAGCTGAATATGAACGCCATCCAGATCAAAAGCGGAATAGCCAATACAACAGCACAAAATGCAATTGCCGTAATTTCTATTGCCGGAACTTTGTGTTTTCTGATTGCTTTTATTCTGATGGTTAATTTACCGGCCAATATTTCAAATCCGATCCGTGAATTGACTTCGAGTATTCATCAGATTGCCAATCAAAATTACAGACAGCGTGTACAGTTTGAAAGTAACAGCGAATTTGGTGAACTGGCGAGATCTTTCAATACGATGGCCGAAAAACTTCAGGAATACTCCGAAAGCAGAATTGATAAAATTTTGAAAGGAAAAAAACGCATTGAGACTTTGATTGACAACATGCATGATGCGGTAATTGGTATTGATGAAAACAGAAAAGTTCTTTTTGTAAATGACGAAGCTTTAAAAATTTCCGGACTTAAAAAAGAAAATTTCGTCGGTAAACTTATTCAGGATGTTGCTGTAAGTAATGATTTAGTGCGTGATCTGATTAAGGAAATCATCAATCCGGATGTTGAGAAAAATCCAGCAGAATTATTGAAAATTTTTGTAGAAGGAAAAGAAAATTATTTTGAAAAAGAAATTTTAGACATCAAAGTAATTCCAACGGGTGAAAAAGAAAGCAGCTTTATCGGTCAGGTAATTATGCTCCGAAATATTACCCCTTTTAAAGAGCTAGATTTAGCTAAAACCCGCTTTATTGGAACGGTTTCTCACGAATTTAAAACTCCTATTTCTTCGATACAAATGGGGCTTCAGTTATTGGAAAATGAAAAAATTGGCAGTCTTAATGAAGAGCAGCAAAAATTGATTAGAGGGATTGACGACGACACGTCACGATTATTAAAAATTACCGGTGAGCTATTAAATATTGCTCAATTGGAAACAGGAGTAAGCCAACTGAATATTCGGACGTTTAAGATTAATGACATAATTGAAGAAGTTATTAAAACTAATAAATCTGCTGCAGATAAGAGACAAATATCTATTTATACAGATGTAGATTCAACTTTAGATATTATAAATGCTGATCAGGAAAAAACCTTGTGGGTTCTCAATAATATTGTTTCCAACGCAATTCGTTATTCTTACGAAGAATCTAAGGTTATTATAAAAGTGGAAAAGCTTAATTCCGAACATGTGAAATTTTCGGTGACAGATCGAGGCTTGGGTATTGAAGAGCAATATCTGAAACATATTTTTACAAGATATTTTAGAGTTCCCGGTACAAAAACAGAGGGTACAGGGTTGGGTCTCAGTATCAGTAAAGAGTTTATTGAGGCGCAGGGAGGAAGTATTTCTGTAGAAAGTGAAATCGGAAATGGAAGTATTTTCAGTTTTATTCTGAAAATTAATTAAATGATTTTTTTAAGATAAATTGAAGTGATTTTTTTTAACAAAAAGCTGATTTATTGATGAATACTGCTTGTATTGACTGTCGTTTTTTATCCAATTATCAGATCATTAATATTTACCTTTTATTAAAGAAAGATTGGTAAAGAAATTGTATAGTGAAAGAAAGAAGTAATTAATAAAAAAACTACATTATGAATATCTCACTTTACGATTTTAGAAACTTACCATCGCAGACGCAGTCTGAAATAGTAATAGAGCAGGGAAGACTATTAAACGAAAAAGTAATGAGCTCTTTCAAATACGTTCTTTATGAAATATCTAGTTTTTCTGTGGAAGTAATTTACAAAAATACAGACGGAAAAATTGTAGGTTTAAATATCTTCCAGAATACTTCAGCATACGCTACATAAAATTTAATACATAATTACATTACTATTTATTACTTAATATTTAATAACAAATCCGCTAATTTTTTAGCGGATTTTCTCTTTTTGATTAAATATATCTTCTAGCCAACGGTTGATATTGTACAAAAACAACAATTTAAAAAAGTTAAGAATAACCTATTATCTTAAATAAAAAAGTAGCTGCGAATATTTTCACAGCTACTTTTTATCTTTTTGAATTACTCTTAATTGAGCGGCTTACGTCCTGAAATAACATTAATTAAAACAACAACGATTGCAATAACTAAAAGAACGTGAATTAAACTTCCGGTATCCATTCCTGGAATTACCCCAAGCATTCCTAAAAGCCAAACTACGATGCAGATTACTGCAACAAGCCATAATATACTTCTCATAATAATAAATTTTTTGGTTGGTATCTACATATATGCATTTTCTGTGCCTTAATTGCTTTAAAATTGAACTATTAATGATGTTGATTTTATTTTATTGTTGATTTTTAGGGGTTTATCAAATGATAAGTGGTATCATTTTTTATGACTTTATATTGAAGTTAAAAAATTTCAAACTTGATCAGTCGGATAAATTAGAGCCTATTTATAAAATATTGATAATAACATTTCGATTATTTTTCTGTTCTTAAACTAAAAAGCGGAAAATATCTTGAAAATTGATTAAAAACTCCTCCCTTTTGAGTATGGAAAATATTTTTGATAAAATTTTAACAGACTATGATAATATAGAAAACAAAATTGCCCACGTAAATGTGGGCAAGTCAAATCATAGTAATATAGTTGATTGTGGTGTATACTGGTGGTATCAATTTATATGCCACGCATAAGTCATGTGGTATGTAATCTCTTCTTTTTTTTGATTAAACAAAATATAACCATAATTATATATGATTGAAAATTCTTTTTTTAAATTGATTTATATTACTTAATCAAATTGATGTTCAGGATTTCTAAAATTCTGTAAAGTTGGCAATGTTTTCAATGCGATTTTTGTTGGCTTTTTCTTTTTGGTTTTTTCTGAACCCAAAAGTTTGCTGTTTTCAGTTTTTTCTCCTTTTACAAGATCAAATTGTGTTTCGGTGGTTGTGTCTTTGCCATCCCAAACGATTTTTGAAATCTTGATTAATTCAAAATTTTTATTCTGATAACGAAATGTATAGTATTGCTTTACATCACTTATTTCTGAGTAAAGAATAAGATTGCCATCTTCAATAAATATGCTCGGAATTTGATCTCCGCCGTATTTCCCATCAGGATATTGAGGATTGAAAACCTCTTTCGATGAAAATTCTAATCTGAGCTTTCTGTTTGATTGCAGCAGAAAAATCTGTAATTTTAATGGCTGTTGCGCATCAACGGTATCCATTGTTAGAATTACTTTATCCTGCAGACCGTCTTTATTGAGATCGCCAACTTCTTCTCTTACGCGGACAGTAAAGTGTTCAATATTTTTCTGTTGCTGCGCATACATATTCATTGAGGCGAGAACTAAAAATATCAGCAATTTGTTTTTCATGGTATCATTAAAGTTTTTTTATTGAAAGAAGTGTTTTTGATTTTATTTAAATTGAAATACCTGTAATTGATAAATTTTTCTAAATAAAACAATACTAAAATTTTAAATCACAATATAATCAAAATCAGGATAAGAACTAAAAGATTTTTCAAGTAAATTACTAAGTGGTCTTGGCATCATTGTTGCCACCCAAGAAGTGAAAATTCAATATTTATCAAATACCGGAAATCCTTTATAATCAACCGTTGCGTCAATTTTATTTGAAAATAATTTAATAAATATGTGATATTCAGAATAGTTTATAATTATTTTTTTGAATAGGATAGTAACAATATAGATTATGATAAAAATGGTTTAGAAATAACTGTTTATCGGATAATTGTAAGTATTTTTGAATCAGAAAAAAATTAACAAATAATTGATTTTACTTTAGATATGATCTTAATCGTTGATGACAATCAAAACAATCTTTTTTCATTAAAGAAATTATTAGAATCTAAAGACTTTCAGGTAGATACAGCCGATTCTGGTCCGGAAGCACTGGGGAAAGCATTAAAAAATGATTACGCCTTAATTATTTTAGATGTACAAATGCCGGAAATGGATGGGTTTGAAGTTGCCGAGACTCTTGCCGGATACAGTAGAACCAAAGATATTCCTATCATATTTTTATCTGCTGTCAATACAGAGAAAAGATTCATCACAAAAGGATACGCTTCGGGAGGAAAAGATTACGTTACCAAACCTGTAGATCCTGAAATTTTACTATTGAAAGTAAAAACATTTTACAATCTTCAGGAACAGAATATTGCGATGAAAAAAACGCAGCAAAGTCTTGAGCTTGAAGTGAAAGGCCGACGCGAATCTCAGGTCTCTATGAAATCGCAGATTGATCATTTTCATCTGATGCTGGAATCTTTGCCACAAATCGCATTTACTATAAATGAACAAGGAACGATAGATTTTGTTAACGGAAAATGGTACGAATATTCTCTTTCCGATACAAGTTTTCCAGAAACTCATCCTGATGATTTCAGTATTAGTGAAGAATTTTCTCAATGCAAAAAGAAAGGAAAAGCACTCGAATTAGAAATCAGAATTAAAAACATAAAATCTGGCGAATTCAGATATCATCTGCTTCGTGTAACTCCGGTGCATGAAGAAAATGTAATCAAAAACTGGGTCGGAACCTTTACTGATATTGAAGATCAGAAAAAAGTAGAGAAAGAAAAAGACGAGTTTCTAAGTATCGCAAGTCATGAGCTGAAAACTCCTTTAACGAGTATTAAGGCCTATGTTCAGCTTCTAGACCGAAAACTAAAACTTGGGAAAGAAAGCGCAGAATCAGGATTCATGGTAAAAGTTCAGGATCAGATCGAAAAACTGAATACACTTATTTCAGATTTGCTGGATGTTTCAAAAATTGAGAATGGAAAGCTTAAAATCAATAAAAAACCAACCAATCTTGATCAATTAATACAGAATGCAATCGAAACCATTCTTCAGACTCATGATGAGAAAAAGATAAAGATTGACCGTCACGGCTATATACCTGATATTCTTATTCCTTTAGATTCTATCCGTATTGAGCAGGTTTTGATTAATTTCTTAACCAATGCTATCAAATATTCTCCTGAAAATCATCAGGTGATTGTGACCACCTTTGTAGATGAAGAAGAGCAGGAAGTAAAGGTGAGTGTCACCGATTTTGGAATAGGAATTCCAGATTTTAAACAGGAAGCTGTTTTTCATAAATTTTATCGTGTAGAAGAATCTTCACTTCAGTTTCAGGGAATGGGAATTGGCCTTTATATCTGTTCTGAAATTATCAAGCAACATCACGGAAATATCGGAGTTTCGAGTATTATGGATGAAGGTTCTACATTTTATTTCACATTACCATTAAATTAATTTTATGCCCAAAAAAATACTAAGAAATCTACAGTTTGGTGTCGGTTTTTCATTATTGATACTTATTGCCAGCTCTATTGCTTCATATTTGAGTATTCAAAACCAGATGAATCATCGTGAAAGTGTAGGAAAAAGCAGGCGTTCTGCAACTGCTGTAAAAGATGTTTTGGTAGCATTGCTGGATGCAGAGACTGGAAATCGTGGTTATCAGCTTACCGGAAGAGAGAGCTTTCTTGAGCCTTATAATCGAAGTTTAAAAGACTATTCTAACGCTATAGCACTTGCAAAAAGTCTGGATATTACAGATGCAAAGCAACAAAGACGATTAGCTGTTTTAGAATTAGATGTTGAAAAAAGCATTGATAATCTTAAACTTTATGTTGAAAACAGACGCAAAGGCATTGTGATGAGTCAACAGCAGATATTAGAGAGCAAGGCTTATATGGATAAATGCCGTCAGGTAGTAAACGAATTTATAAGATATGAAGAAGCCCAGCTTGATGTAAAAAATAAAGATCTCAACCGTTCATCAGACACAACAGTTATATTTATTGTATTTTCGGCGCTATCTGCAATCATTGTTACTGTTTTTTTCTATCTAAAACTAAAATCAGATCTTGTACGCAGAGAAAAGCTTGAAAAAGATTTAAGAGAAAAAGACGCACAGATATCACGACGTGTAACTGCAGTTCAGCAGATTGCAAGCCGCGTAGCCAATGGAGACTACACTCAAAAAGTAGTAGATAATTCTCAGGACGACTTGGGAGATTTGGTAGGTTCACTGAATCACATGACAGATTCTTTAAAAAAGTCTTTCGAAACCATTAATAAAAGTGACTGGCGACAAAAAGGTCTTGCCTTGTTAAACGAGTCTTTAGTAGGAAACAGATCAGTAAAAGAAGTATCAGAACGATCGCTGAGTCAAATCATAGAATACGGAAAATGCATCAACGGATCTTTATACATATTTGATGAAGGAATTTTAAGGCTTAATTCTGCTTTTGGACTGGAAAGCAATATGAAAAAAAGTTTTGATCCGGGAGAAGGTATGATCGGCCAAACTTTTGTCAACGAAAAACCTACAGTGTATAATGACCTCAAAGAAAATGATTTTATTGTAAGTTTTGCAAGCAGTAAAATGAAAATAAACGGATTATTATTAATCCCAATACTTTCTGATGGTCACTGTATTGGTGTTTTAGAACTAGCATCAATTAATAATTTTGATCAGGACAGAATAGATTTCTTTGTAGAAGGTACACGAAATATAGGAATTGCCCTGAATGCAGCAAAAGGACGTGAGAAAGAGCAACAGCTGATGGAAGAAACTCAGGCTCAGTCTGAGGAATTACAGGTTCAGCATTCTGAATTGGAGAATCTCAATACAGAATTGGAAGCTCAGACCCAAAAACTTCAGGCTTCAGAAGAAGAATTGAGAGTGCAGCAGGAAGAGCTGATGCAGGCAAATGCCGAGCTGGAGGAACGTTCGAGATTGCTGGAAGACAAAAACCATTTGATCGCCGAAAGAAATATTGAAATCCAGAAAAAAGTTGAAGAACTTGCGCTGAGCACAAAATATAAATCTGAGTTTTTAGCAAATATGTCTCATGAGTTGCGTACTCCTTTGAACTCTATTCTTCTTCTTTCCCGTTTAATGGCAGAAAATCCGGATGAAAACCTGAATGAAGATCAGATAGAATCTGCAAAGGTTATCCAAAGTTCTGGAAGCAGTCTATTGACCTTAATCGATGAAATTTTAGACTTAGCTAAAATAGAATCCGGAAAAATGACTTTAGAATATCACGATGTTGAAATTATTGAAGTTGTAAAAGATCTGAAAAGTCTCTTTAATGCTGTTTTTGTCGATAAGAAATTACAATTTAATATCAATATTGATCAGGATGTTGAGAAAATCATTGAAACAGACCGTTTACGTGTAGATCAGGTGTTGAGAAACCTTCTTTCTAATGCATTAAAATTTACAAAAGTTGGAAGCATTGATTTAAATATTAAAAAAGATCCTAAAAATAATAATTTCATCATTTTTTCTGTGAAAGATACCGGAATCGGGATTGCAGAAGATAAGCAGAGAATTATTTTTGAAGCTTTCCAGCAGGCTGATGGTTCTACCCGCAGACAATTTGGAGGAACAGGTTTAGGATTGTCTATAAGCCGTGAAATTGCAAGATTACTTGGCGGAGAACTAAGCGTAACCAGTACAGTAAATGTAGGAAGTGAGTTTAGTTTAGTTATTCCGATCAAACCGATCGCTGAAATTGTAAAACATGAAACTGATCAAGATTTGGTAGATGTTATCCGTGAAGATGTAGAGCAAATTCAGAATATTCTGGATGATGGTGAATCAGAATATTATGAAAAAATCATACTCGAGATCCCCGAAAGTGTTGATGATGACAGAGATCAGATCAACGAAGGTGACAAAGTGATTTTAATTATCGAGGATGATACCAATTTTGCAAAAGCTTTATTAAAGTATGCAAGAGCAGAAAACTATAAAGGAGTTGTTGTGGTAAGAGGTGATCACGCTTTGCCAGCTGCGCAACAATACCATCCGCAGGCGATTTTACTTGATGTACAGCTTCCTATAAAAGACGGATGGAAGGTGATGGATGAGTTGAAATCAAATCCTGAAACCAAACATATTCCTGTGCACATGATGTCTGTACTTCATGTGAAAAAAGAAAGTCTGATGAAAGGTGCTATTGATTTCATTAATAAACCAATGGCTCTGGATCAGATGGCAGATGTTTTCAAAAAAATTGAAGAAGCCATCAGAAAATCTCCGCAAAAAGTACTGATTGTCGAAGAAAATGCGAAACACGCAAGCGCTCTGTCTTACTTCTTAAGCAACTTTAATATCTCGTTGTCGATTGAGAATAATGTGGAAGATGTTGTGAACGCATTAACTTCAAATCAAACTGATTGTGTGATTTTAGACATTGGTGATTCCCGAGGAAACGAATACCAGGTAATTGAATCTATAAAAAGCTATGAAGGCCTGGAAAATCTGCCGATTATTATTTTTACGGAAAGGAATTTATCTCAATCTGAAGAGCTTAAAATTAAGCAATATGCAGATTCTATTGTGGTGAAAACGGCACATTCTTATCAGAGAATATTAGATGAAGTTGGTTTGTTTTTACATTTGGTAGAAGAAAAAAATAACTCTTTAGAAAATGTAAGAACCAAAACTTTAGGCTCATTAACGGAAGTATTGAGCGGTAAAAAGATTTTGATTACCGACGATGATGCACGAAATATTTTTTCTTTAACTAAATCTTTAGAAAAATATAAAGTAGAAGCTATTGTTGCGATGGATGGAAAACATGCCCTGGAACAAATTAAACAAAACCCTGATATCGATGTGATTTTAATGGATATGATGATGCCAGAAATGGATGGCTACGAAAGCATTCAGGAGATCAGAAAAATGCCGAAATTTGCCAAACTTCCTATTATTGCGATTACAGCAAAAGCAATGATTGGTGACCGCCAGAAATGCATTGATGCAGGAGCTTCAGACTACATTTCAAAGCCTGTAGATATCGATCAGTTGTTATCATTACTTAGAGTATGGTTATATGAAAGTTAAAAAGCCAAAATTCTGATGAATAAGAAAATTTTAATTGTGGATGATGATCCGCGAAATATATTTGCTCTCAAACTTACCCTGAAAGCAAGAGGATATCAGATCGAGAGTTCCACAATGGCTTTGGAAGCGATTAATTTGCTTAAAAATGATAAGGATATTTCTGTGGTTTTGATGGATATGATGATGCCGGAAATGGACGGATATGAAGCTATAAAAATCATACGAAATACAGCAGAGATTAGCGATGTATGCATTATTGCAGTAACGGCTCAGGCAATGCCTGAAGACCGCCAGAAATGTCTGGATGTAGGAGCACAGGATTATGTATCGAAACCGATAAATGTTGATATACTATTAACTGCTATCGAAAAATTTTCTTAAATGCTGGAACCAAGTATCATAAAAGATGAAGAAGTAGAATATCTTATTAAAGATGTTTACGAACTGTATGGGTACGATTTTTCCCAGTACAGCAGAGCTTCTTTTAAGAGGCGGATCAACCGTATTTGTTTGATAGAAAGATTTACAAGCTTTGCAGAACTGCGATACACGATCATCAATGAGCCCGAATATCTGAAACGTTTTGTAGAAGAAGTAACGGTGAATGTAACTGAAATGTTTCGGGATCCTTATTTCTTTAAAGGTTTAAGGGAGAAAATTTTACCGCAATTAGGAACGTATCCTTTGATCAGGATTTGGGTGGCAGGTTGCTCTACAGGCGAAGAAGCCTATTCTATAGCGATTTTATTGAAAGAAGCCAATCTGTATCATAAATCTTTAATCTACGGTACAGATCTTAATCCTTCTGTTCTTGAAACTGCAAGAGCAGGTGTTTTTCCTTTACAGCAGATGAAGCTGTACTCTGAAAATTACATGTTATCCGGCGGAAAAAAGGATTTCTCAGATTATTATACAGCTAATTATGACAGTGCAAAATTTGATAAAAGTCTGCAGGAAAAACTGATTTTATCTACACACAATCTGGTTTCAGACAGTTCTTTTAACAGTTTTCAGTTGATCGTCTGCAGAAACGTTCTTATTTATTTTGACCGTGGTTTGCAGGAACGCGTCTTCAGACTTTTTGATAACAGTTTAGAAAATTTGGGATTTTTGGCTTTAGGTGCAAAAGAAACAATAAGATTTTCTAAATTAGATAAAAATTTTCATCAGGTAGACGACCAGAGAATTTGGAAGAAAATAGATCATAACTAATATTTTTTAACATGCATACTGAAAGCACAAATACAGAACTGGTCTTGATCGGTGGATCTGCGGGAAGTCTGCAGGTGATTTTAGAAATGATCAAAAATATCAGTGAAAAATTAAATTTCCCAATTATATTGGTTTTACACAGAAAGGCGCATTCTACCAATATTTTGCAGACTTTACTTCAACAATTCATTTCAACTGAAGTGGTAGAGATCGATGATAAAACAGATATTAGAAAAAACAAAATTTATATAGTACCCGCAGACTATCATCTTTTATTTGAGAACAAAAAAACGATGTCTCTGGACAGTTCTGAAAAGATGAATTATTCTCGACCATCAATAGATGTTACTTTTAAATCTGCAGCAGAAGTTTACGGTAAAACTTTGGTAGGAATTTTGCTTTCAGGAGCCAATGCAGATGGAGTAGAAGGTTTGGCTTACATCAAAAAAAACAACGGTAAAGTATGGATTCAGGATCCCGAAACTGCCGAAGTAGATTATATGCCAAAACATGCTGTGGAAGAAGTAAAGTATGACCTCCTTATAAAGCCGGATAATCTGGCAGATTATATCAATCAATTATAAAAAATAAACAAAAAAAAGTTAAATAAAGAATATGAGTAATAAGAAAATTTTGATTTTTGATGATGATAAAACAATCCTGGAAGTGATTACGATCATTTTTGAGGAAAACGGTTATCAGGTCGAAATTTCAGAAACATCTCATGATATTATCGAAAAGGTTTCGCAGTATAAGCCCGATGTAATTCTCATGGATAACTGGATTCCGAGAATTGGTGGAGTAGAGGCTACTAAACTTTTGAAGAGTCATGAGGAGTTTAAATCAATTCCGGTCATTTACGTAACAGCCAATAACGATATTGTTGCTTTGGCAAAAGAAGCTCAAGCCGACGATTACGTTGCAAAGCCTTTCAATCTTGAAGATTTGGAAGATAAGGTTGCTAAATATCTTACGGAAAAAGCTTAAAATAATTTCTTTAAATCGTAAAAATCCTGGCATCCATTGTCAGGATTTGCTGTTTATACAACATTTCGTATTTGTTCCGGATCCTAATTTGGCAGTTTGTAAGTGAGCTCCTCATTATTAATATCACCAATTAAAGCTGATAAAAATTCTTTGATTTTTGGTTGTGACAAAATCTTATCAGAAAAAGTAGGGCCAACGATTGTTTTCTTTGAGACAAGATTTTCTGTAAATATAAATTCGTCTTTTAGATCAATCTCGATCCCAAATTGTTGTTGTGTGTTGAAAGCTAAATAGTAGGCTATTGTATCTTTATTTTGTTGTGTACTTTCCATCTTAAAGTGTTTACTATTAAGTATAATAATTTTTATGCCATACACAGTTTTTTTTAAGATTTAACAGTTTTTATTTTAATTCAGCATTTTATTCATTACAAATCTGCCATTTTAATAAATGATAAAACCTTTGTTTAAGGTAAAAATTGATTTTTTATTAAAAAAACATTCTCTTTTGTGTTAAAATTTAAGATGAGTCCAAACTATGTTAAATTACAGCAACAAAAATATTCGAATTATATGTTTTTGAATTTCATATCCTTTTAAAACCATAAAAAAACGGACAATGAAGAGCTCACCATCCGTTCCAATGATAAAATAAACTACTTCTTATTTTCCACCACCGCTGTTTTTCTCAACATCGGTTTTTGTATTTTCTTTTACTTTTTGATTTCCAAATCGTTTTACAAATGTTAATGAAAACCCGTACCAGTCAGATCTTGACGAATTTCTTTGGCTTCCATCCGGGCTAAATGTAGTAGAATCAAAGATCGGTCTTGCAAAAATATTCATCAGCTGTAAACTCAATTCCATCTGAGTTTTTGGGAAGATCTTTGTGGCTGAAAGATTATGAAAAACATTGGTCTTATTGGCAATAGAATTACCGTTGTTCTGATTAGAAACCTCTACCCAAGCGCTCAAATTAATATTCTTATTAAAAAGATTGGTATACGTTAAGTTGGTAGAGCCCGCCCAATAACTGATATAATTGGTATCTGCTCTCAATTCATTTTTTTTATTAAAATCACTATTGTCAAGATAATTCCATCCGAAACTTAGGTTTACGTTTAATTTGTTTTTAATAAATGATTGATTGGTATTGGCGTAAAGAAAATATTTTTGAACCTTCCCAATAAAATTAGCGGGTTCAGAGATAATTTTATCACCTTCCGTTACATAATTAGTCCAGTAATCCTGATCTGTGAAAGTATATCTTGCAGAAAGGAAATATTTCTTCAAAAATCCGAATTTCATATACAATCTGTCACTTGGGTTCGGGTTCAGATCAATGTTTCCACGAGAATAAAATCCGTCATTAGTAGGCTGCATAAAAGGGTTGAATTCAGAATACCATGGTCGCCAAAGATTCTTATTATACGTTAAGCTCAAATCATATTTATCTGAAAAAGAATATTTAATTAAAATATTTGGTAAAAACTTGCCATAAGAGTCGTTACGTGAAGTTCCTGCAACATCCTGACGCATTTTATAATCAATGTATTCGTAACGCATACCGATTCTCGTTTCCAGTTTTTTAAAGAACGTTTTAGAATAATTTGCATACAGTGAATTGATATTATCTTCATAATGGAAAATGTCTCCCGTGCTTAAACCGGTCAACTGATTTCCATAAAGCTGATTCGGAATTATATTATTATTAAAATCCATCTTACCTCCAACTTCAAAATTACCTCCGGATTTCCCTAAAGGCTGTGTATAATCAACTTTGATGTAATAATTTCGATTTTCAACATCAGAAATCACCCCTATTTGCTGAATATCAGTTGTGGTGGAGAATACTTTATTTTTGATAAAATTATTATCTTCAAACTCCCCGTCGTAGTTGGTGCCTAAATTAATATCTAAAATTTTGCTTTTTTCTTTATCATAATATTTATAGAAAAAATTGGTGCCAAATGTACGATTGAGTGTTGATGAGTTTTGATTTTGATCGTAAGAATATTCCAGCTCATTGTTCTTAGAACGTGTTCCATTTGCTTCAGAAGTATTATTTCTTTTGCCCTGATAAGCTTCAAGAATTACTCCCATTGTATTTTTATCATTCAGCTCATATTCTGAAGTAGAAGATATAGAAGGATTTTTTCCTTTATAGATACTGTTTGTAGAACCTTCCGTTACAATATTGTCCTGATATCTGGTATTTGTAAATGAGTTTTTTTGCACCCATACATTGTCGCTGTAACTTCCTACGATTGTTTGTGTAAAGTTTTTCTTATGATAATTAAGATTAAGATTAGTGTATTGAGAATTTTGTGTGTTTTGTCTGTTGTTGAATGTCACGCTTCCTTTCAGTCCTTCGTCATCACGTTTTTTAAGAACAATATTAATAACCGATCCGGTCGCTTCGTATCTCGAAGACGGGCTTGTGATAACCTCTATCTTCATCAGATTATCTGCAGGCATTGTCTGTAAATATTCTTTTAGTTCTTTTCCTGTAAAAACAGATTTTCTGTCGTTGATGTAAACAGTTACAGATTCACCTTCTGCCTTTAAAGCATCATTGTTATCAATGCTTACCAAAGGCGTCATTCTTAAGACATCCCAAGTCGTATTTCCTGCAAGAATAGAGCTGTTGGCTACGTTAAAAACAGTACGGTCAACCTTAGATTCTACAGTCGGTTTTCTGGCAACAAAGGTGACTTCTTCTATTTCTTTTACTTTTGATGCCAGGGTATCTTTCTCAGTTTGGGAAAAAGCCAGAGTTCCTAGTAGTAAAGCAACGGGTGCTAAAATTTTTTTCATTAAATGTTGTCTATTTTAATATAAGACACCAATAAGGGAATATATGTTACATCTGTAAAGTGTTAATATATGTTAACGTTTGTTGTTTTTGGGTAAGCAGTCTGAAGATCAGCTCACTACAAAAGCTATTTTGATTACTCAAAATAGCATTTCCTAAAGACTTTATTTTTTCCTAAAGATTAAGTTTAATCAAAACCCAATTTTATTGTATAACAATACTTCTTTTGCTCACTGTATGTGCTGAAAAATAACCTAAAGCGCCATTGCTAATATTGCTGGGTGGGTTAGCTGGTGTCACACCGCCTCCGGCACCACCTCCCATAAGCTGAAGCAGTGCTGAATAAAATGTATAGACATTGTCATCAATACAGTTCATTTCTACGTGAATGGTATCGCCTATCACCACTTTTACATCATCCGGCTCGTCGCCATCATCATTGGGAAGAATAATAGGTCTCTGATTGGGCATCCCGTTATTTACATTATCAGAAAACTCTGAAAAATATCTTTTTGGCTTATAATTTACAGTATAGCTGAATAAATAGCGGTTACCTAAAGCTTGTGGATCTGTGAACATAGGTAAAAGTGTATAGCTGGTTTCACCACCTACCATAAAAGAATCCTGTTCCAAACCTTCAAAATCAACAGCTTCAGGCATTTTACTTTTTGCAAAATATTCTTTTCCTTCTGCTATTATTTGTAAAGTGTAAGTATGCCCTGGGATTCCTTCAATAAAATTAGTTTTGTAAAATCCATTACCCACATATTTTAAAGCCTCAGATTGTCCAAAATCGTCATTTAAAATTACTATTGCATTTTCTATTACCGGATACTGATTGGTTTGGGTAAAAGCAACCGATTTCGTGATCTTTACATAATACGGTCCATCCTGGTCGGTTATATTTCCTTCAATAACGATGCTTCCGCTTTGGTCTTCCAAATCAAGATCGATTTCCTTTTCACAAGAAGTGACCAAAAAGAGGGATAATATGATTAAAAATATATTTTTCATAAATTAAATAGAAGTTAGAATTTAGATCTTAGATATTAATTGAATAAAATTTTAAATCTAAAATATATTGATAAATTACTATGAATTAAAATTTGAAATTATAAGTAATATTAGGAACCCAACGGAATAATGAAGTCTGCATCGCTCTTGTTGTTCCCGGATTATTCGGATTGTCTTCAAAAGTAATCGTGTATGCATTTTCCCTTCCGTACACATTGTAAATTCCGAAAGACCAAGATCCTTTAAAACGTTTATTAGAACTCGGCTCATACGTTGCGCTCAAATCCATTCTGTGATAAGCAGGCATTCTGTCGGCATTTCTGCTGCTGTACTGAAATACGGTTTGTCCGTTCAGTTCATATTTCCCCGTTGGGAAAGTCACAGCATTTCCTGTACTGTAAAGGAATAATCCCGAAAAAGACCATTTCGGATTTAATTGATATGTTGCTACAATAGAAAGATCGTGCGTTTTGTCTTGTCTTGCATCGTACCATTCGTTATCGTTAATTCCGTTGATTTTTCTTTCGGTTTTAGATAAAGTATAAGAAATCCAGCCGGTCAGTTTTCCGCTTTTCTTTTTGGCAATTAATTCTAAACCGTAAGCTCTTCCTTTTCCGAATAGCAATTCACTTTCAACATCGGCAGCAGTGTCAAAAGAGATTTGTGCTCCATTTTTATAATCGATCTGGTTTTGCATTGATTTGTAATAAATCTCAGCATTCAATTCATAATTGTTATTATTAAAATTTCGGCTGTACCCTGCACTTATCTGATCGGCGATTTCAGGTTTTACGGTATAGCTGCTTCCAATCCATTGATCGGTCGGGTTTCCGCTTCCGCTGTTGCTTAATAAATGTAAATTTTGAGTGTTTCTGGAATAGCCTCCTTTTATGCTGCTTACTTCATTAATTCTGTAGTTGGCAGTAATTCTCGGCTCAATATTCAAATATGTTTTTCCGAATTTTCCTTTTTCTAAATATTCAGAATCGGTTAAAACTCCATTTTCATAAGTGTTGAAAGTGTCTCCGCCTAAAACAGAGAACATCGCCAATCTTGCTCCGTAATTAATCGTCAGCTTTTCTGTTGCTTTAAAATCATCATTAATGTAAACTGCATTTTCCCAAGAATATCTGGGATTTCTCGGAAAACTGCTTACACTTGTTCCCGAAGCGCTGCTTGGTGTAATCGTATGATAAATTGACTGTAAACCAAATCTTACAGAATGTTTATTTCCTGCAAACCAAGTGAAATCCTGCTTTAAATTCCAGTCTTCAATCTCAGAATCAAGTCCGAAAGTGTTATTATTGCTGCTTAAACTTACATTATAGTTATAATTGCTATAAATAAATGAAGTATTGGAGAATAGTTTACTGTTGATGATGCTGTTCCAGCGTAGAGTAGCGGTGGTGTTTCCCCAATCCGTAGAAAAAGTATCACCCAAACCTAGAACATCTCTTCCAAAATATCCGGATAAATATAATCGGTTATTATCATTGATTTGATAATTGGCTTTTAGATTTAAATCATAAAAATATAATTTACTGTCTTTGAAATCGTCTGTTGCTTTCAGAAAAACATCTGCATATGTTCGTCTTCCAGAAACAATAAATGACGATTTTTCTTTCTGAATAGGTCCTTCTACACTCAAACGGCTGCTTATTAAACCAATTCCTCCATTTACGTTGTAATCCTGATTATTTCCATCTTTCATTTTTACATCCAAAACAGAAGAAAGTCTTCCTCCATATTGAGCCGGACTGTTTCCTTTGATGATGCTCACATCTTTCAACGCATCACTATTGAATGTACTGAAAAATCCGAGCAAATGCGAAGCGTTATAAACCGCTGCTTCATCTAACAAAATTAAGTTTTGGTCTGTTGCCCCGCCTCTTACACTGAATCCGCTGCTTCCTTCACCATTACTTTTAATTCCAGGCAAAAGCTGAATGGTTTTCATCACATCTTTTTCACCAAATAATACAGGAAGTTTATCAATTTGTTTAATACTTAAAGTTTCGGTTCCCATTTGCGCTGATGAAAGATTTTTATCTTTTTTCACACCGGAAATAATAACTTCATCAATTTTAGCCGTTCTCTCATCATCTTCCTGATCCAACTGAATATTTTGCTTAATATTATCTTCAACATTAATAATTTGCTGAAAATCTTTAAAACCGGGATTGGAAACAATTAAAGTATAAGAACCTTTTGGAAGTGAAAGCGAATAAAATCCGTATTCGTTGGCTACAACTGAAATGGTAGGATCTTCAGCAACTTTTACGGCGACTCCGAGCAGCAATTCACCATTCTTTTTATCTTTTACCGTGCCACTTACCGAGTATCGTTGCTGCGCAAAAACTATTGTGCTAAAGCAGACCGCAGCGATTGTAGTTGCAGCTTTTAATGATGTTTTCTGTATCAATTTTTTTTAGTTTATTTTTTGAAGTTTATGTAAGATAAAAAAATGCTATTCTTCAAAACACTGAGAAATAAAATCTTTAAATCTGCCTAAACAACGGCGATGTAGAGAGTTTATTGTTTGGTGAATATTAAATCTTCTTTAAGTCCCCATCTCAATATCATCCCAATCAGAATCTTTGTTGATGAGCCATTCCAAAGCTTTTCTTCTTTCATAGACGACACCTTCGCTGATTTTAGCTTCCACCCCTTTAATTCTTTCATCAACGCAATACCAATGGAAACGGTAGTACAGATCAAGCATATTGTAAATTTCAACATCAGTTCTGAGTTCCTTTAGCTGGTCGATCTTTTCATTACCTTCATTTTCTTCAAGATTAGGTAAAAATGTTGCCATATTTTCGCCACACCATTCGGTTTCATCTAGATCAGGAACTGTTTTCGTTGCCCACATCAATGCCCAAAGTCCTTCAAGATACCAACGTAGAGAATTTCTTTCATAGTCGCTCAATTCATCATTATCTTTAAGCAGAATTTCGTTTTCCCAATTAGAAAGATGTGACGTCAAATCATGCTTTTCAATCCATTTTCTGATGAAAGTTATGGGGGCTTCAAACGAAATATTAATCAAAGCATTCATTACCGACATTCTGCCTTTTATTTCTTCTAAACTTCTCGTATTTGGATCTTCCAAAACAGGAAGCCATGAATTGAATCTATAGTTTTTATTGGCTATAATTTGATTGTTAAATTCTCTTACTTTAACTTTTTGTTCTTCAGTCATTATTCTGGAATTAAGAGTTGAAATTATCTTTAAACAATAAGATCTCTAAAGATAGATTTATAATTGTGATTTTCAGTTTTGCTAACTTACGAAAAGTTCAATTTAAAAAGAGTATTCAGATGCTAATCATTTACCAGTTTAGAAAACAAAATGTACTAATCTTCTATATTTGATTAACAATTATTTTTTTCTAAAATCAACTACTTTTCTAAATTTAATTCCATTTGAATATTGCAGCGTTTGTAAGGCGTTTGATGACCAACAATCTTTTCAAAACCCATTTTATGATATAAATTAATCGCCGGTTCCAGAATGGTATTGCTTTCTAAATATATTTTTGAGGCTCCTAATTGCTTAGCTGAATCTATAATGGTCTGTCCTAAAAGCCAACCCAGGTTTTTACCCTGAGCTTTTGGAGAAACTGCCATTTTTGCCATTTCAAAATCATAATTTTGATCGGTCATTTTTATTAAAGCGCAAACTCCTAAAGGCTCGTCCTTATAAAGAGCGACAAATATTTTTCCGCCTTTATCCAGAATATATTCTTTGGGATTGTCTAGTGCTTTATAGTCGGCTTCCTCCATTTCAAAAAAAGTAGAAATCCATTCTTCATTCAAAGCTTTGAAAGCTGATTGATATTTGGGCTCATATTCTACAATTTTAACATGCTTGCTTTCACGCAGTTTTTTTTGATCTTTCACTCTTTTTAGTAAAGATTTTTGTTCCAGTAAAAACTCCCATTCTGCTAATGCTTCCCAAAGATTGTTAGTCGCTTGGTTGATGATTTCATCAATTGCAACATCAATATCTGCACATTGTTCTTCAATCATTTTCTTTGCTAAAGAAGTTCCTTCGGCTGTAAGACCAACAACGTTTCTTCGTTTGTCATTGGAGTTAAGTTTGTCTTTAACTAAGCCTGCTTTAGTCATTTCTTTGATGATTTTTGTAACAGACGGTTGCGAATGTCCGATTTCTCTAGCGATTTCGGTAATGGTTTTTTCTTCTGTTTCAGAGAGAACAAAGAAAACAGGAAACCATTTTGGAGAAAATCCTGCAATATTATACAGTTCATAAATCTGAGCTGCATCTTCAGTAACTTTGCTGGTCAGCAATCTTAATCTGCTTCCTAGAGCCATTTTTCCGGTACGGTTGAATATATCCATAATTAATTACATAACTGATTATGCAAAATTATATAAATGATTTTAAATAGCAAAATTTCTATTTCACTTAAAATGAATTTAAATTTAAATATTATTTTAAAGTTTGAATTTCTTAACTTTATCAAATGAAAGAGAAGGTAATCAGAGTAATTTCAGAATTTAATAATGAATTGAAGCTTCAAGGATTTAAGGCATTTCAAATTGAAAGTGACAGTAACGAAACACGTACCTACAGTAGAAAAGAGTTCTATAAAATCTGCCTTACGACAGGGAAAAGTAAGATTCATTATTCTGATAAAACTTATGAACAGGAAGGTACAATTCTCTTTTTTGGTAATCCGCATATTCCTTACTCCTGGGAAACTATTTCTACAACTTATGTAGGATATACGATTCTTTTTTCTGCCGATTTTTTTAAAAATTCAGAACGTTCAGAGAGCTTACAGCAGTCTTCTTTTTTTAAAATTAGCGGAACTCCTGTTTTAAAAATTACATCTGAGCAGAGAGATTTTCTCAATACGATTTTTCAGAAAATGATTGCCGAACAGGAAAGTGACTACCTCTATAAAGATGAACTGATCAGAAATTATATCAGTCTTATCATTCACGAATCTCTAAAGATGGAACCTTCTGAAAATTATGAGCAAAATAAAAATGCATCTTCGAGATTAACTTCTGTTTTTCTGGAATTGTTGGAACGACAATTCCCAATTGAAACAACCGCAAACCCTCTTCAGCTAAAAACGGCACAACATTATGGGCAACATTTGAATGTACATATTAATTATCTCAACCGTGCTGTAAAAGAGGTTACCGGAAAATCAACAACGGCTCATATTACAGAGCGCATTATCACAGAAGCAAAAGCTCTTTTACTACATACAGATTGGAGTATTTCAGAGATCGCTTATGCTCTCGGATTTGAATATCCTACTTACTTTAATAACTTTTTTAAAAAACAAACTGGAACTAATCCCAAATCATTTCGACTGACCGAGGTTTGAAATTCTTAGTTTTTGGTTTGATAATCTTTAACGGCTTATTCTTATGTCGTGATACCTTTGTATTCTATTATCAAATCAATTTAAAATGCCAAATTCAAACAATATTCCAACTTCTATTCATCCTCAACTAGATATTTTTGAGAGGTTATTGGCTGGAGAAACAATCCTGCCCAACGATCCACAAATGCACAGATTGAGAGATGAATCTTTCGCAGTCAAAAAACTACTCATAAAAATGAACAACTCTTCAGATCCTGAAGAGATTACAAAAATATTGAGTGAAATTTTAGATCAGGAAATTCAAAATATCGCTGTCTTTACGCCTATTTATATCAATTACGGAAAGCATATCAATATTGGTAAAAATGTATTCATCAATTTCGACTGTACCTTTCTTGCCTTAGGTGGAATAACGATTGAAGACGATGTATTGATAGGCCCTAAAGTCAGCCTTATCACTGAAAACCATCCATTAGATCCAAAATTAAGAAATGGACTGATCGGCAAAGCGATTCACATTAAAAAAAATGCATGGATTGGTGCAAACGCAACCATTTTACCGGGCGTTACCATTGGCGAAAATTCTGTGGTTGCAGCCGGAGCAGTCGTTTCTAAAAATGTACCTGACGATACAATTGTCGGTGGAATTCCTGCAAAGATCATTAAAAAAATAGAGAATGAAAATATTTAAATTTAATCATAAAATACTGGTGCTATGCGCATTTGTCTTAATAATAGTAACCTCATGTAACAACAAAAATCAAGAAAAAATGAATAAAGAAAATACAACAGGTCTTTTCCCGAAAGGAGACCAATTACCAAACGAATGGTTTACCGGAAATGCTTTTTTATCACCTTTGGTAGCCAAAGATAAAAACAATGAATTTTCTGCAGGAGCAGTAACCTTTGAAGTGGGAGCAAGAACCAATTGGCATACCCATCCTAAAGGTCAGGTTTTGATTGTAACAGAAGGTTCTGGTTTTTATCAGGAAAAAGGAAAACCTGCACAAATCATTAAAAAAGGTGATGTTGTGAATATCCCGGAAAATGTTGAGCATTGGCACGGTGCATCAGATAAAACGTCGATGACGCATATTGCCATTACCAACTTTAAAGAAGATGTACAGGTAACCTGGTTGAAGCCGGTTACAGATGAAGAATTTAATCAAGTCAATAACGAACAGTAAAATGAAGAGACTCACATTAATGTTTGCCGCAATATTGTCTTTAAGTCAATTCACAGCGCAGAGCAAACAAAAATCATTTGATAAAAACTCAAAGAAAATGAATACAACAGAACATTATACATTCAAACTCAGTGATAATGTAACCCGCAAAACAGTAACCTTCAAAAACCGATACGGAATTACCTTATCCGGAGATTTATATCTACCTAAAAATGCAGGAAACGAAAAATTATCAGCATTGGTAATCAGCGGTCCGTTTGGTGCGGTAAAACAACAATCTTCAGGATTATACGCCAATGAAATGGCAAAAAGAGGTTTTGCCGTGATTGCTTTTGATCCGTCTTATACCGGCGAAAGTGGTGGCGAACCAAGAAATTTGGCATCACCTGAAATCAATACAGAAGATTTTAGTGCAGCAGTTGATTTTATAGGTCTTCAAAAAAATGTGGACAGAAATAAAATAGGAATTATTGGGATTTGTGGTTTTGGAGGCTTTGCACTGAATGCGACGGCGGTAGATAAAAGAGTAAAAGCTGTTGCCACAACAAGTTTGTATGATATGACAAGAGTGATGTCAAAAGGATATAATGATTCTGTAACACCGGAACAGCGTACCAAGACTTTGAAAGATCTGAGCCAACAACGTTGGAAAGATGCCGAAAACGGAAACCCAGCCAAAGGTTCGAGAAATTTACCGGAAACGTTGAAAGGTGACGAGCCGCAATTTGTAAAAGAATATTTTGATTATTACAGAACGCCTCGTGGTTTTCATGCCAATTCGCTGAATTCTAATGGAGCTTGGTTGATGACCAATCCGATTTCGTTTATGAATATGCCGATCTTAACGTATGTGAAAGAGATTTCGCCAAGACCTATGCTTTTGATTGCTGGTGAAAATGCCCATTCACGATATTTCAGTGAAGATATTTACAAATCTGCAGCAGAGCCGAAAGAACTCATGATTATTCCAAATGCTGTTCATGTTGATTTGTATGATAAAGTAGATGTTATTCCTTTTGATAAGCTGGAAAATTTCTTTACAACAAATCTGAAATAACCATTTTTCTAAAAATACTTAAAAGGTTTATGTGCAATTGATATGCAGATAAACCTTTTTTATTTATAGTTTGTTTAAACTAATTTGAGATTTTACCGCAAAAGGAACAAAAGACAATCATAAAGCTATTATTAATAATCAAAGTTTTCAAAAGAATAAAAAATCAAAGATTTTTAAAGAGTTTTCGTGTACTTTTTCTTTATACTCATTAACTTTAAATAGAAATATTTAAATCTTTTGCCTCTTTTGCGGTTAAATAAAAATTTTAAACACGTTTAATTATAATCTGTTTGAAGTTTCATTAACACTACTTTCTTTATAACTCGATTTTTCAAGCCTGCCAAAATTGTATTTTACAGCAACCGAAATTGTAGGCGTGTTTCCGTAAAAATTACCGGTAGAAATAATTTTATCATACGTCATATTTTGAATATAATTCATCTGTTTGAAAATATCATTATATCTGAACGTAAAATCAAAATCTGATACAGATTTGGTGATTCCGAAATTAACGGCACAAACTGCATTGTTTTCGTATAAACCTTCTGTACGTTTGCTGATGTAAGAACCGTCCATTAATAAAGAAAAGCTTTTAGTGATTTTTAAAGTATTGTTGGTATAAATATAAAGGTATGGAGTCGATTTTTTAATTAATGCTAAACTGTCTTCTATTTTACCATAGTTAACAGACATACTGTTTTGTGACGACCAAATTTTCCATTCAAAAGGAACGTCTACACCGAGACTTGCGCCAATTTCTTTGTCAAAGTTGATGAGCGTAAATCTTGAAATATTTTTTTCATCATCATACACCAAAGTATAACCCATCGGATTTTTGCTTGTGTAAACCGATGCGTTAACAGACCATTTTTTTAAATTGCTATTAAAAGACAACGTATGCGTGTAAGTAGGTATTAAATTTGGGTTTCCTACATATTCTATGTATGGACTTCCGTATAATCCTCCGGAAGACAGATTTCCGTAACCAGGTCTTGAAATTGTTTTTCTGAAATTTAATGTAAAAACATGGTCTTTATCTTGCTGAAAAGAAATTTCGGCATTGGGAAACCAGTCAACAGCATTTCGGGATAGAGTAGTGTCTTTTAAAATATTGTCAAAACCTTTGGCTGAAGTGGTCTCCATACGGATTCCTGCTTTAAAGTTCCATTTGTTTTTTTCAGTACTTAGATTGACGTATGACCCGGTATTACCTTCTTTGAAGAAATAATTAAAAAATTCGGGAGCTTTTACAGCAGCAAAATCGGTGATGTTATCAGTAGTCGTTTCAGCTTTTGTGAAACTTGTTCCAAGTTCTAATTTGTAATTTTCATTCAGTTTTTTTTCAAAATCAATTCTTCCGGAATAAACATCACCTGCATATAATTGTCTTCGGAATTGGCTGAATTCATATCCCCAATCATCAATATTATTTAGAAACTCATAATCTACATTGCGGCTTTCTCTGGTGTATTGAAATCCTGTAAAAATATTGGCATCCCAATCTGCTAATTTCTTATTATAATTAAAAATAGAATTAATAGAAGCTCTTTTATTATCCTGATGATTTAAGGTCAATATATTGGAAGAAATTCCGTTTTCAATATATTTCGTATTGGTATTGTTATCTCCTTTATCCGGGCGAAAATTACTGTTAAAAGTCAAAGTAAGATAATCTCCGTCATCATTTAATTCCTGATACAAACTTGCTCCGAAAATAGTTTGCGGACGATTGGTAATAGAAACGATGGTGTAATCTGAGGAAATATTTTTGCTTGGAACTGCATAATTATAACCGTTACTTTCCCAATGTTGAACACCATTGAATGCAGCATTGATTTTCCATTCTGTTTTATTTTTTTTCTGCTGAAAATTGACATTAAAATAATTGCTGAATCTTTTTTGAAAGGTTGCCGTTTCGGATAAAGCTAACTTAGAACCATCTCTTTTGCTCTTTTTTAAATTGATTTTGATGACCGCTTTACCTTCAGATTCATACTTTACAGATGGATTTCTGATGATTTCAACAGATTTTATATCTTCCACCGAAATTCCAGACAAAGTAGAAAAATCTACCCGTTGATTATCAACATACAATAAAGGACTTCCTTTACCCACTACAGAAACACCTTCACCATTGGCGTCGAGCGTTACAAAAGGTAATTTTGTTAGCAATTCTGAAGATGTAGCCACTTTATTTAAAGGTGAATCTGTAATATCTAAGGTGATATTTCCGTTTTCTACACTGAATTTTTTCTTCTCACCAATGATTGTAACGGCTTCAATTTCTTTTATTTTCGGTTGATAAATTATATTAAAATTTTCATTGCGATTCAGTAAGAATGGTTTTTCTTTTTGTTCTGTTTCGTCTGAAGAGATTTGTAAATAGTAGGTTTTTGATATCAAATCAGTAAACTCAAATTTTGAATCTTTTGTAACAGTAGTTTTAATGAGCTGATTTTCGTTATCATACAGGTAAACATCAACCGGTGTATTCCAATTGCTGTTATTGCTATTTAAAACTGTACCACTGATATTGAATTTTTGCTGCGCAGAAACAATTACAAAATTAAAAATGAATAATAAAAAGATTTGGTATTTGGTCATTAGAGTAGGCTTATATTTTCATAGACAATTGGCATGATAAAAATATTACATCTGATCATAATTACTGCGACATTATAACAAATACCCGAGAATTATCTATTCCTGAGAAAACTAGTGCCACAAGGCATTCTAAAATATTTTCAATGGCTCGATTTTAGATGATAATCAATTATTATTATAGAATTTATACGTATAATCACAAAATGATTCAGTCATGCATAAGTTTAAAAAAATATTATTGAAAATTCTGAAATGGACCGGAATTTCCATTGCTTCCATTCTTTTTCTCATGTTTATCATTCCGATTTTATTTCCCGGAAAGGTTTCTGAGCAAGTAAAACTTTTTGCCAATAAGCATCTTGCTGGTAAATTGGATTATAGAAAAACACATCTTACTTTTTTCAGACATTTCCCGTCATTGACAGTTTCAGTCGATGATTTTTTACTGAAAGGTTCAAAGCCTTTTCAAAATGATACCTTGCTTGCTGCAAAAGAAGTTGCAGTTGGTATTAATCTTAAAAATTTAATTTTTGACGGCGAAGTAAAAATTGATGAAATCTATGTTACAGACGCTTATGCAAATGTTTTCGTAAATACTAAAGGAGAAGCCAATTATAATGTTTACGTTTCAAAACCTTCGGACAAGCCAAAAGATACAACGAGTACTGGAGCTTCAATAAAGCTTGATCTGATTAAATTAAGAAACTGGAATGTTAAATATAACGATCATGCTGCAAGAGTTTTGGTTGATGCAAAAGGTTTAAATTATACCGGAAAAGGTGGGCTGAGTGAAGATATTTTTGATCTTGAAACTGACTTGGATATTGATAAATTAGATTTTAGTTTAAACAGAATTTATTACGCTAAACAAAAAACACTACACGCAGATTTAATTACCAGGATTAATACCAATGCGTTGACTTTTGTGCTGAGAAAAAATGAGCTGAGAATTAATGATCTGCCTTTAAAATTTACAGGTTTTGTAAGTATTTTAAAAGACGGTTATAATCTTGACATCAATGCAGCGTCCGAAAAAACAACGATTCGCGATATGATTTCTGTGCTTCCGCCTCAATATTTAGACTGGGCAAAAGACACCAAAATTGAAGGTGACAGCGACTTCTTTTTTAGTCTGAAAGGAAGATTTAGTGAGAAAAAAAATCAAAAACCCAGATTAAAAGCAAAGTTGATGGTAAAAGATGGCTTTGTATCCAACGGAAAAGCGCCGGTTCCGATGAATAATTTTAATATGGATCTTAATGTAGACTTGCCTGATTTAAATACAGAAGAATTAGGACTTAATTTGAAAAATTTAAGCTTCGATCTTGGTCCGAATAACAACTTTAAAGCGGTCGTAAAAACAAAAGGTTTAGAAGAAATGCAGATCAATGCGAATGTAAAAGGTGCGGTCAATTTACAGACCTTGACTCAGGCTTTAGGGTTAAAAGATATCGATGCGAGAGGCTTGATGGACACCAATATCAAAGCAGACGGAATTTTTAGTTTAGATAAAAAATTATTTCCAAAAACAAACGGTTATCTCAATCTGAAAAACGGTTGGCTAAAAACAAAATATTATCCAAATCCCATTCAGAATATCAATATTGTCGCAAATATTATCAATACCGATGGTACTTTCAAGAGTTTAGGGGTAAAGCTTGATCCTTTTAAATTTGATTTTGAAGGAAACCCTGTGTTTGTGAATGCAAATCTGCAGAATTTTGAAGACGTTCTTTATAAAGTGCGCGCAAAAGGAACTTTAAATGTTGGGCGAATTTATAAAGTTTTTGCCAAAAAAGGCTTGGATGTAAGCGGATTAATCATGGCTGATTTGTCTCTGAACGGGCGACAAAGTTATGCAACAACCGGTCAGTACAGCAGATTAGACAATCGGGGAAATTTAATTTTAAAAAATATAAAAGCCACGACAGAATATCTTCCGAAATCATTTTACATTAAAGAAGGAAACTTCGAGTTTGAGAATGAAAAAATGTGGTTCAGGAAGTTTTTCGCGAATTACGGAAAGTCAGATTTTGCTTTAAATGGTTATCTATTAAATACAATTAATTATTTTATTGAAAGAAAAGGAACGCTTCATGGAAAATTTAAATTAAAATCACGATACATTCTCATTGATGAATTTATGGCACTGAAAGACGGTGATAATTCAAAAAAATCAATAGAAGTTGATTATGCAAAAGTAGAAAATCCGAAAAGCAGCGGCGTTGTGATTATACCAAAAAATCTTGATGTTTCATTGGAAGCAGATGCTAAAAATGTTGAGTTTAAAGGCTTGAATCTTAATAATCTTTTCGGCTTGGCCTCGATTAACAAAGGTGAAGTTTTTCTTAAAAATACTTCATTTGACGTTGTGGGAAGCAGAATGAAAATTGATGCCCGTTATCAGGATGAGTCACCATTGACAGCCAATTATGATGTTGCTCTGAATGTTTTAGATTTCGATGTTCAACGAGCGTATAATGAAATTGATATGGTTCGTGAAATGGCAACCGCAGCCAAAAATGTGAAGGGAATTGTTTCTCTGGATTATAAATTAAAAGGAGATTTTGATAAAAATATGAAACCTATTTATCCGTCTTTGGAGGGTGGAGGAGTTGTTAATCTTCGTGATGTAGAAGTGAAAAATCTTAAAATGCTTTCTGCCGTCGGTGATAATATTGGTGCAAAAGCGTTCAATGATCCTGATATGAAAGGAGTAAATATTGAAACGCACATCAAAAACAATCTGATTCACGTTGATAAATTTACGTTTAAAGTTTCTATTTTGAGACCTACCATCAGCGGAACAACCAGCTTCAACGGATTGCTTGATTTGAGAGTTCGTGTCGGGATTCTTCCTGGAGGATTGATTGGTTTCCCGATTGTTGTCACCGGAACTCATGAAAAACCAAAAGTGAAAATCTTCAGTAAAACCGGACAGGGAATTGTTGACGCTTTGTACAATCAAAAGTCAAACAAAGTAATTCGTAAAGAGAGACGTGCCGAGAAAAAGACAAAAAGACAGCAGCGAAAAGAAAAAGCGGCTCAGGAACAGAAAGCTAAAAATGCTGAAAAACAAATTAATACAGATTTAAAAGAAAAATAAAAATAATCGTTTATTTCAACAAAAAGAGGAATTTCTACAATTAGGAATTCCTCTTTTGTTTTAATTTTTCAAAGTTGACTTCATTACTCTTTATTCATAAGATTCTTCAGCAAACTTCGATGCATTCAGAATGACAGTTGCGTAATCAAATCAATCATCAATTCCTTTTCCATCGAGAATATTTTGGTAATATTTTTCAATTCTGGTTTCGCGCGTTTTGGATTGTTTAGCCTGATTAAAATAGAATAAATATCCTTTTTGTCTTCCCGGACTTAAAGCATAAAATGATTCGTTTAAAGCCTTATCTTCATCTAAAGCTCGTTGAAATTCTTCAGGAAACGGATATTCGGAAACCTTTTTTAATTCTACTTTTTGACCAGATTGTTCGATTTTTACAGCTTCCTGAATATATTTTTTTATAATCGCTCGCTGTTTTTCCACTTCCTCAATATTTCTGAATCTGATCTGTCTTGCCGATTGTACATTTTCGGTTTGCTGAGTTAAAATATTTTGAGGATCTTTCATCAATACACCTTTATGAAAGAGCAACGCACAATATTCTTTAAAACCATGAATAAGCACCACGTTTTTTTCGTCTAATGTGTAGCAAGGGTGCATCCATTTGTAATTTTCTTCAAGAGAATCATTTTCGGTAATGATTTCTCGTAGCAAATAAAATTCTTCCTTCCATTTCTTTGCTTTTTCGAAAAATTGTTCAGCTTGTAGATTCATTTTAATTGTTTTTTGAGATTATTTTTCTGTCTGAAGGTCTGAAGTACCAAGATAAAACGGTTACAGCCAATAAAATCAACGCAGGAATAGCTTCTGTAAAAGATTGTCTTACTGCGAAATGAGAAATTGCTGCACCCGACATTGCAAAGAAAAAGCCTGCATACGCCCATTCTTTCAGCAAAGGAAATTTGGGAATAAGAATGGCAATTACACCTAAGATTTTCCAGACTCCTAAAATGGATAAGACATATAAAGGATAATGTAATTTGGTGATTATCTCGTTGTAACCTCCTATCTGAAGCGTTTGTTGTATTCCTCCTGCCAGCATTCCGACAGAAAGAAAAACAGTGACAATCCAATAAATGATTTTGTTTCTTTTGTCCATTTTTCAGGTTATTTTAATTGGTGAAAATATTTTGAAGTCTATCGTGCGCCATGCTCAAACCTTTTGCGAAAGGCATTTTTAAAAGCTGGTTTCTGTATTCTACTGATTTGAATATCTGTTGAATTGTCAGCTTACTTTTATCATTTCCAATTTCTTCAAACGTGAGAAACTCTAATTGCACCGGAAATGGACTGTTTTCCATTTCGAAAGTTCGGGTGATCTTTTCATTCGGAATAAATTCCAGGATGACTCCATTGGCAGAAAACACCACTTGTCCGTCGTGAGAAGTTTCAAATTTCCAGCTTCCGTGTTTGCGGTTTTCAAGCTTTATTACTTTAGTATTCATCCATTGTTCAACGATTTCAGCATCTTCATATGCTTTAAAAAGTAACTCTAAAGACAAGTCAAATTCTCTGGTAATGAAAAGTTCCTGCGTGTTTTCTTCTGCTTTAATTTTTGTTTTAAGTTCCATATTAGTCTTTGTTTTTGTAGTTTTTCATAATAGATTCCAGCGTGTTGAAACGCTCGTCCCACATTTTCCGGAAAGGTTCGATAAAGTCTGCTATTTCTTTCATCTTTTGAGGATTAAGATGATAGATTATTTCTCTGCCATTTTGCTCAGAAGTCAAAAGTTCGCATTCAGTTAAAATTTGAATATGTTTTGAAACAGTTGGTCGCGCAGTATCAAAATTTGAAGCAATAGCTCCAGCCGTCATCGATTGTGCGGCTACTAAAGCGAGAATAGATCTTCTTGTAGGATCGGCAATTGCCTGAAAAACATCACGTCTTAAATTCATTATGAAGTCATTTGGCTACAAATTTAAATGTAGTTATTTAACTACGCAAGTATTTTTTGAAAAAATAATAATTAGAAAAAAAGAAGAACCTTTTTATAGCTTATTCAGAAATGAAATTTAATGCATTTTTTTCAAAACTTTAATGGCAGAAAATGTCTCTAAAATTTCATCAAAACCAATCTCAGTAGGGTCTAGAAAATAATTCTGATGCAATTTAAACAAGCTAAAAGAAGCATTATATTTAAATTATAAGCTTTTAAATTAGATACTTACCTGATTTGATTGATGTAAAACAATATATTCCCAAGCATTCATGTTAAAAATCATATTATCTAAAACTTTTTGCTCTTTTCCGGTAAATAAATTTGTATAAATTCCCTGATCAAACGATGTGTCGCATTGCACAATTATCGGGTTATTACTTAGATTAATAATCGTTAAAACTCTGTCGCCATCCTTTTCTCTTACAAAAGAGATCACCTGATCCAGACGGTCATTCATAATTCTTACCATTTCCCCGCCATGACGACCGTTCCAGAGTGCTTTATTTTTGTGTTTCAGTTCAAAAAGTCCAGTATACAAAGTTTCAATTTCATGAGTTTTCCAGTCAATCGGGTCTTTTTCAAAAAATTCCAGAGATCGGTCAAGTCCTGCTTCCTGTCCGCTGTAAACCAACGGAATCCCATCCATCATTATCGTAAAAACGATTGCTGCTTTGAGGGCTTCCCCAAAATTACTGTATTGGTTTCCTTCCCAGGAATTTTTGTCATGATTGTCAACAAAATTCATACGGATCGCTTCTTTAGGAAAAAAAGAAACATGCTCGGCCAGATATCCTTCCGTCAGTGTTTTTATACTGGTTCCATGTGCGGCAATCTGATGCAAAATATTCCACAAATTCCAATTATAGGTCGCATCAAATGCTTTACGATGCAAGTCTTTGTCTTCAGCTTCGGCTAGCATAAAAACTGGCTTTATGTTTTCAAGTTCGGCTCTTGCATTTTCCCAAAAATCAATGGGTACAAAGCTTGCAATATCACAACGATACCCATCAATATTATATTCTTTCACCCAAAATTTAAGAGCATCTGTCATATACTTGCGCAGTTCAGAACTTATATAATCCAATTCTATAATGTCATCATAATCTCTCCATCGTGTAGACTGAAAAGTTCCTTTTCTTGATTTCATGTACCATTCGGGATGCTCTGCTACCATTTGATTATCCCAACTGGTATGGTTGGCAACCCAGTCAATAATTACATACATTCCTTGTTGATGAATGGCATTGATGAGGCTTCTGAAATCTTCTTCTGTACCAAACTCAGCATTAATCGCAAAATAATCTTTTACTGAATAATAACTTCCCAGATTTCCTTTACGATGCAATTCTCCAATAGGATGTATCGGCATCAGCCAGATAATATCAATACCCATTTTTTTTAAACGCGGAAGCTGTTTTTCAACTTCTCTGAATGAACCTTCATCTGAAAACTGCCGGATATTCAATTCATAAAGAGTGGCATTTTTTACCCAATCCGGAGTAGTGAGCTGTACATATTTTTTGGGTTGGTACCTATTTTCATTTTCTTGTATCATAAATATTCAGATTGGAAAGATTGAAAGATATTCGTCAACATTTGTATAAGTAAGAAATGTGCCATTTTACAGATGTTTACATTACAATATCAATATTTTGGTCTTTATATAAAAATTAATCAGTAAGGTTAATTTTTAGACAAATAATTGCGGCAATATGATGTTAAGGTTTAATTTTTGCAAGATGTAGAAAACTGATATAGCAACTTTATTAATATAAAATAAAAAATTAATGATACCGAAAAAAATACATTATTGCTGGTTTGGAGGCCATGCAAAACATGAATTGGCTGAACATTGTATTGCGTCCTGGAGAAAAATTCATCCTGATTTTGAAATTGTTGAATGGAATGAAAGTAATGCACCTCTCGAGGATAACGAATATGTGAAGGAAGCATTTGCTCAAAAGAAATGGGCTTTTGTTTCAGATTATGTACGTTCTAAAGTAATGTACGAGCACGGAGGAATTTATATGGATACCGATATGGAGCTGAAATTACCTTTGGATGAATTTCTTAATGAGAAAGCTGTTTGTGGTTTTGAAGTAAAAGGTGTTCCTTATTCAGCCTTCTGGATGGCAGAGCCAAATCATCAGCTTTCTAAGGACTTTGTCGCATATTATAATAATCAGGAACATTTCGTAGAACGCATCAATACAGACATATTTTCTGAAATGCTTGAGAAAGAATATGGTGCACACCGTTACAGCGATACCATTCAAAAGCTGAAACATGATGTTACCCTTTACCCGTCTGTTTATTTTTCTCAACACTTACCAAGGAATTACGTCAGCCATCATTTTAATGGTTCATGGTTTGGTGGTGATGAAGAGAATACGCATAAAAAAATGGTTAATGTTTATGGGCTTTTAGAGCAGCTTATCAATTATCCTGATGCTTCAAAATCAGTGGATGCAGTAATAAATGAACACAAAATAATCGATGTCAACAAACTTTTAGACCTTATTCCGAGAGATAAAATAGAGGCATATTTAAAGCAAAATTTTTAAATAAACTCTATCTAAAAAGGTTAGCAAAAGTTATTTTTTAGCAGAATCTTAAAAAAAGACTACAAAAGCGGTGTATTTCACCGCTTTTTTTATAAAACAGCTTATTCATTTTATGCCTATATTTTAACGTATGTTTAACTTCTTAAAAGGGTTTATTTTGGCAGGATATCTCAGGAATAAGCGTACATTTATCGTCTAATAAATTAATGTAAGATGGGGTTATTTGATATGTTTACGGTGGAAATTGCAATGGATCTTGGAACGGCTAATACCCTAATTATATTTAATAATAAGATTGTAATTGATCAGCCTTCCATTGTTGCTATTGACCGTTTAACAGGTAAAGCAATCGCTGTAGGGGAAGAAGCAAAGCTGATGCAGGGGAAAACGCACGAAGATATCAGAGTTATACGACCACTAAAAGATGGTGTTATTGCAGATTTTCATGCTTCCGAACATATGATTAAAGAATTTATCAAACAAATTTCTCAAATCAAAGGTAAATTTATACAACCGGCACTTAGAATCGTAATATGCATCCCTTCAGGCATTACGGAAGTTGAAAAAAGAGCCGTTAGAGATTCTGCTCAAAAGGTAAATGCCAAGGAAGTTATTATGATCTATGAACCAATGGCTGCAGCTATTGGAGCAGGTATTGATGTTGAAAGTCCGGAAGGAAATATGATCGTTGATATCGGTGGCGGAACTACAGAAATAGCCGTTATAGCACTAGGTGGAATTGTCTGCGACAGATCATTAAAATTAGCGGGTGATGTTTTTACGAATGACATTGCATATTTTATCAGATCACAGCACAATTTAGATATTGGCGAAAGAACAGCTGAGAAAATAAAAATTGAAATCGGTTCTGCATTGGAGGAACTAGAATTCCCTTTAGACGATATTTCAGTACAGGGTAAAGATCTTCTCACTGGTAAGCCTAAGGAAATCATGGTAAATTATAAGGAAATATTTAAAGCCTTAGACAAATCTATCATGAGAATTGAAGATGCTATTTTGGAAACACTTTCGATCACACCACCGGAATTGGCAACAGATATCTATAAGACCGGGATTTTTCTTGCAGGCGGCGGCGCATTGCTAAACGGATTATCAGACAGAATTCACAGAAAGACAGGATTGCCGGTTTTTGTGGCAGAAGATCCATTAAGAGCTGTAGTTCGCGGAACCGGTATTGCTCTGAAAAATATAGATCGATTCAGATTTCTTATGAAGTAGAATTGAGGTTTTTATCTACAAAAAGCAGTTTCTTTTAATTAGCTTAAATCTTGTTAGAATTATTAAAACGCTTTTACAAAATTTGTAGATGCTTCATTTTATATTGTTGCTTTTTGAGGCAAAATTGGAATACTTAATATGATATTAAAGCTTTAATTGATGTTCTTAAAAGTAAAACAGGTTTGTTCGTGGTCAGATTGTACCGTTAATGTGCCATGATGTGCTTTTGCAATTTCGGAGGCAATATATAACCCAAGACCTAAACCATTGTGGCTGGAGTGTGATTCGGCTCTTTGAAAAGGATTAAAGAGATTCTCTAATGCTTTTTCCGGAATTGCCGTGCCTTGGTTAATGACATCTATTTTCCAGGAGTTTCCATTAACATCAGCTTTTAAAACTATCGGTGTCTCACGGGAACCATGAGTAATGGCATTGGCCAAAAGGTTTGAAACCATTTGCGAGATTCTTCCCGGATCGCATTCTACAAGATTATTAATATTGAATTCTGACTTGATAATTCTATCTGGCCAGGTCACTTTTAATTCGCCACTTACCTGATTCAGAAGTTCTTCCAGATCTACTGAACTTGTATTAATGGAAATGCCACCGCCAAGACGACCTCGTGCGAGATCCATAATATTATCGATCATCTCATGCATTCTTTTTGAGCTGTTCTGCAATATGTTAACCATTTTCAGATCACGGTCACTAAGTTTTGATCTCAGAAGCACTTGCGTGGCGCCCATTATTCCGCTAAGCGGATTCCGTAAATCATGGCCAAGCACTGCGATGAATTGTTCCCTGATTATTGCGTTTTCCTGCTCGATGTTCAAATTTTTCTCGGCATTTTTTTTGGCAATTTGAAGGTTTTCTTCATAAAGCCGTCTGTCTGAAGCTCTGAAAATCGTAAAACGCATAAAGATAGGCTTGTTGTTTTCATCTTTTCTTTCATAGCCATTAATATACACAGGAATTTTTCCTTTGCCCGTGTCTGCCAGTTCTACAGCAACTTCGTCGAAGTGACCCTGCATTCTCAACAAAGGCCAGAGATGGGTTTCGAAATAAATCTTCCCACCAATTGAAAGAATGTCAGAAAATCGTTTACCTATGAAATGATCACATGAAGTATTCAGCCAATCTGCTGTGCGCTTATTAATCCTGATAATGTTTCCTTCGCCATCTGTAATGATGAAACCAGATAATGATGACTCAAAAAAATCGTCAAAATCTTCAGAAGAAGAAAGTGAGTTTTTAATCATTTAAAAAACTTCTTATTGCTGCAATGGTTTCTTCCGGTGCGCTTAGGTTGGGACAATGTCCGGTGGCTTTCATCACAACAAGTTTGCTGTTCATGATCTGCTTGTGCATATAATGTCCCACTTCTAGTGGAGCAATGATATCATTGCTGCATTGAAGGATTAATACAGGAACTCTTGTATGTTGCAGTATATCACGTTTATCGGTCAAAAAAGTTGTTTTTGCGAAATGTTTGGCTATCTCCGGGTCTGTTTTACAAAAACTGTTTGCGAGTTCTTTTCCAAGCTCTTCTCTTTCGGGGTTTCCCATTATTACAGGTGCCATCGCCATTGACCATCCGAGGTGATTATTATTCATCGACTCCAGCAATTCATCTATTTCTGAACTGCTAAACCCGCCAATATAATCTCCCTGATTGATGTAAGAAGGAGAGGGGCCGATGAGAATGAGACTTTTGAAAATATCTGGAGCCTTATTTGCTGCAATAAGTCCCATAATGGCACTTACAGAATGCCCTACAAATACGGCATCTTTAATATTAAGCTCTTTAGCAATTTCTACAATATCTTCAGCATATCCTTCTAGCTCATCATACTTTTGGAATGAGTACGCAGAAAGATCAGAGTTGCCTGCACCTACATGATCAAAAAGAACAGTTGTGTAATTATCCTGAAAAGCAGGATAAACATACCTCCACATGTTCTGATCGCATCCAAATCCGTGTGCAAACATGATTACATTTTCGCCGTTTCCGTTTATAACGACATTATTCCTTTTGATAGCGCTCATTCAATAAAGTAACTTTGGTAAATTTAACATATTAATATTGACAATCCAAAATATTAATTATTTGGTGGATAATTTTTTCAGAAAAATGATTGGTCTAAACAGCTATCAGAATGGCTAACTCCCAAAGTAATACTATCTTTTAAATTACTTTTATTGTTTACCGAACATAATTTATTTATTTTTGCAAATCAATCAGTTAGAATATTCAACTGAAAGATTAATAACAAGAAAAAAAACTTTCAATCGATCAAATTTTTTAAACTCTAAATGATATTTTTTTCCCCTGATAACAGTAAAGATAAAGAGTGTCAATCGCTTCCAACAGAGAGTGGAATCACAGTCGTAATCTAAAGACTATTTATTGGTGAGTACTGATTATAACGGTTGAGTGTAAAAAAAAATTGGAATTTGGAATTTTGTTTACATAATTAATTATTAGTAAAAATAATTGATTTTTAAGCTTTAATAAAACTAATATCATTTCTAAAAGAAGACGCTACCATATGGATAAATACCCTGTCCCTGATAACGAATACGAAAGAATTAATAAGCTCAAATTTTTTGACCTTTTGCAGCTAGAGAAAGATCCGAAGCTAGATATTTTTGCTGAAACGGCATCTCTCATTACAGACTGTCCGGCTGCCCTTATCGCAATGATGGAAAGTGATGCGCAGGTCATCCAAAGTTGTATAGGGCTCGACTTTGATTCTGTAGACAGGAAAAGTACTTTATGCCAATACACCATTGCTAGTGGCGATGTTGTGATAATCAATGATACATTATTAGACGAAAGGTCTCGAGAAAATCCTCTGATATTAGCAGGAGGAATTCGTTTTTATGCGGGAATTCCACTTTTAGATGATGAAGGATTTGCATTAGGAACTTTATGCGTAATTGATTATAAACCGAAAACAATTACAGAAAAGCAGATCACTGCTTTGAAAAAAATAGGAAGTGCTGTTACCACTTTGTTAATAGGAAAAAGGAATAATATTCAGGCTGAATATTTTCATCAGACTTTCAATATATCCAATAACTTGATCTGTGTTTTGGATAGTAATTTTATGCTGAAGGATGCTAATCCTGCTTTCGAGGAAATTTTTAAGTTCAGTAAAGTAAATGCTACTGGTCAGAATTTTTTTGAGATCCTGGGCAAAGATAATAGTGAATTGCAGCACCTCATCAAAAAACTCACGGATATTCAGGAAGAAGTTACATTTTCTACTTCCACAAAAATAAGCGATGATACGGTGGTTATCGTAGAATGGTCTTTAAAACAGAACCAAAATAACTCTGAAATTTTCTGCTTCGGAATAAACACTACCCAACAGATCGAAGAAAAGCAAAAACTTGAAAGTTCAGAGCGTCGTTTCAGAAGTTTTTTTGAAAACGCAATCGGACTAATGAGTATGCATGACATGCAGGGAAATATACTTTCTGTTAATGAAAAAGGCAGAAAAATACTTCAATATTCGCCAGAAGAGGTTAAAAAATTGAATTTAAAAGATCTCGTTCCTGAAAAAAACTGGCCTTTACTTGCCCAATATCTTGAAAGAATTAATAACAATCAGGAAGATCTCGGCACCATGATCCTAAAATCGAAGGAAGGAGAGGAAATGGTCTGGATGTATCATAATCTCGTAGAAACAGATACAGAAGGAATGCCGTATGTGGTAAGTACAGCTTTGAATGTTACAGAAAGAATGTCTCTTGAAAAAGATTTGCTGTACACCAAAAAAATGCTGGAACAAACAAGTTCTGTTGCTCAGGTTGGTGGCTGGGAAGTAAATCTTAAAAACAATACTGTCTTTTGGTCGCAGTCTACCAGAGATATACATAAAATAGACAAGTCATTTGAGCCTAATTTTGAAAATGCTTTGGGCTTTTATAGCGAAAAAAGCAGAGAAAAAGTACAGTTCTTATTTGAGCGAGCTGTAAAAGAAGGGTTACCTTATGATGAAGAATTGCAGCTTATCCGTAATGATGGAGTAATGATCTGGGTAAGGGTGAAAGGTATACCTGAATTTGAGGATGGTGTCTGTACAAAAGTATTTGGAATTATTCAGGATGTTGATGTCTTCAAAAAAATATATATCGAGCTGGCTACAAAAGAAGCAATGATGCAGTCGTTTGTTACCTATGTTCCGACTGCGGTCGCGATGTTTGATAAAGACCTTAATTATCTCTCGGTAAGCAGCAGCTGGAAAAACGAGTTTCAGATGCAGGATATAGATCTTATCGGACAAAATATGTTTACAATTTCGCCCGATGTACCGGAAGACAGGAAAAAGATATATAGAGATGCACTTGCCGGTAAGACCTACATCAATAAAGATATGGCTTTACAAGTTCCCTATAAAGAAGAGATTCAGCATTACAACATTGTCGTAAACCCATGGTATTTATCAGCTGACGTGATGGGTGGAGTTATTGTTTCAGCACAAAATATTACAGAATCTGTAACAACCAATGAAGAGCTGAAAAATGCGAAGGAGATGGCAGATATTGCCAATAAAACCAAATCTGAATTTTTAGCTAACATGAGCCACGAAATCAGAACTCCGCTTAATGGAGTAATCGGGTTTTCTGACCTTTTGCTTCAAACGCCATTAAACGAGATTCAGACGCAATACCTTAATTATATCAACGAGTCGGGTGAAAACTTGCTCAATATTATCAATGATATTCTTGATTTTTCTAAAATTGAATCAGGAAAAATGGAGCTTTTAATCGAAAAAGCCAATGTTTATGATATGGTGAGTCAGGTAATTAATGTGATTCTTTATCAGTCTCAGAAAAAAGATATCGAACTTCTTTTAAATATTGAACCAGGATTGCCCAAAACAATATGGCTTGATGAAACACGCCTGAAGCAAATTCTAATCAATCTGCTTGGGAATGCAGTAAAGTTCACAGCAGAAGGCGAAATAGAATTAAAAGTAGAAAAGCTGAGTAGCGACAATGAAAATATTACCTTAAGATTCTCAGTAAGAGATACGGGAATTGGTATTCCGGTAGAAAAACAGCAGCATATCTTTAATGCTTTCACTCAGGAAAACAGTTCTATCAGTAAACAATATGGAGGAACAGGTCTTGGGCTGACCATTTCAAATAATATTTTGAGATATATGGGCAGTCAACTTACCCTTAAGAGCGAAATTGATAAAGGTTCTGTTTTTTATTTTGATATTGAGATTCCGTATGATCTTTCTGATCACAGCGAAGATGAGACATTTAATATCAGCAGAGTTCTTATTGTAGACGATAACGAAGCAAACAGAATTATTCTTCAGCACATGCTTGCATATAAAAACATAGATTCTGTATTGGCCGCTAACGGAATGGAAGCGCTGCAATTGTTATTAGCAGGCGAGCAGTTTGATGTCATTCTGGTAGATTATCATATGCCGATTATCTCTGGATTGGAAACAATCGAGAAAATAAAGCAGTTATTTAATGAGCAGAATAAAGTATCACCTCTTGTCATACTTCATACTTCTTCTGAAGAGCACAATGTTATCAATACAATAAAGAAAGAAGAGAATTCGTATTTCCTGCTTAAACCTATTAAGTCTGAGGAATTGTACAAGACATTACGACGAGCTATAAAAAGTTCAGAAAAAGAAACAACTGCTCAGATTGCGCTGCAGAAGGAAAAATCTTATAATTTCATTAATTCGCCATTCGTTTTGCTGGTTGATGATAATCCTGTGAATATGGTTCTTAATCACAAAATGATGAAATCGTTAATTCCCGATGCACGTTTAGTAGAAGCAACTGACGGTCTGCAAGCCGTCGAAAAATGTGGAGAGCAGCATTTTGACCTTGTTTTAATGGATGTTCAGATGCCAATAATGGATGGTATAGAGGCTACAAAACAGATCCGACTGTTACCAGAATACTCCAATGTACCAATTATTGGGGTAACTGCAGGAAACGTGGTGGGCGAAAAAGAAAAATGTCTGGATTCGGGGATGAATGACTTCCTTCCTAAGCCTCTAAGACAAGCCGATCTTTTAGAAATGCTGAAGAAGCATGTAGGGATTGGTACCCAGCAACTGTATGAAGATCATTTACAGCCAGAAAAATATTTAGATATGAATCTTCTAAATGAGCAGATGGGTGATGATGAAGATTTCAGAAAAATATTTTTGGAATTAGTGGTACAGCAACTTTCTGAAGCAGAACAGAATATAAAGTCAGGAGTAAAAGAAAGAAACTTAGACTATCTGAAACAGATTCTTCATAAGCTCAGAGGAACTGCAGGAACTGCCGGTTTAGTACAACTTGCAGAACAAACTTCGAACTGGGAAAAACGTATTGATATCAGCATGGATTATACATCTATGGAAGATGAAATTATTCCTGAAATAGCAATAGGATTAAAATTAATTAAAGATTTAATACAATAAATAAAATTACGGCAATCCAAATCAGAAGATGACAACGAGGCATCACATAATAACAATTTTGCTGAAGCTAACTATTCAAAACTTTGTCTTTCCTGGCGATAAAAAAGCAAGGAAAGACAAAAAAATTTAAGTAAAAAACTCAAATCAAGCTAAATAAAGCCGTTTCACTTATTGTCAAAAGAAAATGAATTAATAGTTATTTTTAAATATTTGTTGTTTCTATAGTGATGCCTTCATATTCTGATAATGATTGAAAAAGATTTTCGGGATTGTGGATTTGATGGGCAAAATAAATTTTATTTTCCAGCTCATTTTTCACTAAGATTTCAGCATGCAAACTGGCAGCGAGTGCGGTAAGTTCAGCTTAGCCATTTTCACTTTGAAGGCTCAGTTTTTTCTCTCCAAGTTGATTCTTAATTACAATTTCAAACACAGACTGATCACCATTTCCACTAGACCCGAAAATAGATCGACGCTGCCTTAATGATAAAATATCGAAAATTCTCATTTTTTGAAATGCGCCCAGAAGCCATGTTATTGATTTTGAATCATAGGTCATTTTTACATTAACTGTCGGTATTTTTTCAACCTTATTTAAAATATAAAGATCGGGAACATCAAAATTATAAGCCTGTCTTTTTCCAATACCAAAGGAATATCTGAAATCTTCGGAATTCAAAAAATGCCTTACAGAAATCTGTCGATTATTTTGATAATTAATAAATGGTTTAGCAACATTTTCAGCCATAAAATATGCTGAACTTTCACCAGCCAGATCTTTTGTAGAATAGTAAACGTACACTTTTACCTCCTGAATATTTTTTGTGTCAGGATAAAGAACTTTAAGAAGACCGCCAACAAGACCGCCCATCCATCCGGAACCGAAGACAATCCTGCTGGTTATTTTATTATTTTCTGCTTTGGCTAGTGCTTTTACAAGATCAGGAGTGGGTTTTGTAATGTCAATATAATCGATACCGTTATCAATGGAAAATTTTAGAATGTGATCTTGTTTATCGTTAACGGCAAGGATTATAAGATTGATATTTCTGTTCAAAACAGGCTTAAAAGTTTCAGGCTTATCGACATCAATCATTAAGTCATATTCTGATATTTCTTTTTTTCTGCTTCCTATAAAAATTTTAAAATCCGGATTTCTGGTTTGAAGAATACGATGAATAGTTTTTCCAACCATTCCTTTTCCGCCGACAATTAAGATATTTGTACGCATTATGTTTTATTTTTCGCAAAATTACAGGAACGCACTTTCTGCTCACAGGACAAATGTCTAAAAAGAAATTTTCCTTTGTTAAACATTGGAACAAAATTTATGGTAGAAACAGCTTTTTACTCTTGAATTTTTAGCTTAAAATAACGCATATAAAAATGATTATCATAATTCTGTTATTCATCCTATTTATACAAATTTGATATATTTGCTGGAAAGATTGATGGTAAAAGTTCTTATCGTCTTTTTATATTCTTAAAAGGTAATTGTTTAATAGAGTAGAAAAACTAATATTTAAGATATATTAAGCGCCTGTTTAAATTACATCGAATTATTTCCCCCGACCCTAAAGGGAGTAATATTTTTGTAATTTTCAAGCTGTTTTTTCCGCACTTAAGGGTTTGGGAAAAAAACCTTGAAAACTTTATTTTAAATAATTTTTAACCTCTAATTTAAACAGACATTTTTTATTTAAATAATGATGAAAGAACTCCTAAAATGTACAATTATCTCAGCTTTTTAAATTAAAATTAATGCAAAACTTTAAAATAATATCAACCGTTTTTGTTCTATGCTCTTCTTTAGTATTTTCACAAAACTTTAAAACATCTATGACAGCAAAAAATGGGAGAGAATTCCCAAAAATAGATGCTAAAGGAAAAGCAGAATTTAAAGCTTATTTTCCCAAGGCCAAGTCTGTAGTTCTGGAAGGCGGAGATGGAATGCAAAATGTAAAATCTACGGCAACGAAAGATCAGAATGGCTTTTGGAATATTTCAACTTCACCATTAGAGATTGGTTTTCATTATTATTGGTTGAATGTGGATGGTAAACGCACTAATGACCCGAATACTGAACTTTACTTTGGCTACGGCCAGCCCACAAGTGGAATTGAGATCTATTCCGGAGAAGATTTCTTCTTTAAAAAGGATGTAAAACACGGGAAAATCATTAATGACAGCCTATATTCTGAAATTACCGAAGGAAAACGAAACATCAAAGTATATCTTCCGCCAAGCTATGGAACCAAAAAATTCCCTGTATTATATCTCTATCACGGCACTGGCGAAGATATTACAGGCTGGGAAAAGCAAGGATATTTAGCTAATATTCTCGACAATCTTTTTGCAGAGAAAAAAGCCAAAGAAATGATTGTGGTGATGGATTATGGTGTAGCCCTGAATCCTGAAGAAGAAAAAATGCCTGACGATTACCCAAGAACCGTACTTTCTTCACAAAATATAGACAAAATTATCGTTAACGAGCTGATTCCGTACATTCAAAAAAAATATAAAACCAATGGTGATAAAGCTGTTGCAGGGCTATCGAGAGGAAGCTACCAGGCAATGCTTATCGGTGCGAATCATCCCGAATTATTTTCAGCAATTGGATCTTTCAGTACTGTAATCTATGAAGGAACAGAGCTTCAGCCTTTAAAGCATCTTCCGATTGGTAATTTGTTGAAATCAAAGAAAAAACCATTTTTATTTCTAGGAATTGGTACCAAAGAAGATCAGCGGTTCAAAGATTACAACAACATTCTGTCCAGTTATTTTGATCAAAACAAATATCCATACGTACAGTACAAATCAGCAGGAACCTATCACGAATGGCTTACCTGGAGACGATGTCTTTATGAATTTGCACAGAAAATATTTCGGTAGTTCGACTTAAAAAAAACTAAGAAGATATTCTCAATGTAATGAAAGTTTCATCATAATGTCAATTTGCTCTTCGCCCCCCAATTTGAAAAAATGTTTATCAAACGCTGTAAATCCGTTTTTCTCGTAAAAGCGTATTGCTCTTAAATTTTGTTCCCAAACGCCCAACCAAACGAAATCTACGTTTTTTTCATTAGCCAGTTCGATTGCTTTTTCGTACAGTAACTGTCCGACTTTTTTTCCGTGAAAATCTTTCAAAACATAAATTCGTTCAATTTCTAATGCATTTTCATTTTTTATTTCCGTTTGTGATTCTCCGTGATTTACTTTTAAGTATCCAATAATTTCATTCTCAAATTCTGCAAAATAAAATTCTGCATTTTTATCTGCTAATTCGGATGTAATTTTGTCGGTTGAAAATGCAGTTTCCAGATATTCGTTTATATTCTGTGCGCTGTTGTCTTTGGAAAATGTTTCTGAAAAGGTGATTTTTCCAATATTTTGTAAGTCAATCACATCTTTATCCTGCGCTTTCCTGATAGTAATATTCATTTGTTCAAATTTTTTACAAAGCTCTGCATTTCATATAAAAAAGAATTTTACAAATGATAAAAAATAACGCTATTTTATATTTGCTCTTATTCGGCTCAAACTCACTTGTGTGATGCCCAGATAAGAGGCAATATAGCCTAACTGAACTCTCTGTAATAAATTGGGGTAGTTTTTCAACAGTATTTCATATCGGTTGGTGGCAGTTCCGAATTGCCTGGTCAGCAATCGGTCTTCTGCCTTCAGGAGTTCATTTTCTGCGAACTTGATGCCCCAATTTGCAATCTCAATATTTTCAGTATACAGTTTTCTTATGTCTTGCGTATTGAGTTTATACACTAAACAATCTTCCAGAAGTTCAACATTTTCATAGCCTTTCTGATTGGCAATATAACTCTTCATAGAGATGATGGTATCACCTTCTTTTCCAAAAGAAAATGTAGTTTCGTCGCCATCGGTATAAACAAATGTGCGTGCAATTCCTTTTTTGATAAAATAAAAGTCTTTTTCTATTTTATCTGCTGAAATAAGAATCTTATTTTTAGGAAAGCTAAGTTCAACAATATGATTTTTGAGTATCAGTTTAGAAGATTCTGACAAAGGATATATTTTATCAAGTATTTGTTCGATATCCATTTTAATGATATTGGAATGCAAGATATAAATTTCTCCTATGTTATGAGTTATATATTTAATTAATGACGATAAGAAGCACCCACAAAATAATGCTTTGCTGCGATGTCTTGTATTCCGTAATTAACTCCGGCGTCCAATTTAAAATCTTTTGCGACTTCTATCTGAATCGCTGCATTTACATAATTAGATAATTGATGTGCCTTAAAATCGTAAGTATAATAGGTTTCTGCTATTCCGTCTATTCCTTTAGATAAAGGATGGCTGATCGTCAGTGTCTGTAAAAGCTCGGTATGAATTGCCTGCTGATCCAGATCTTTGAGGCGATCAACTTCTACCTGCCATCCAAGTTTCCATTCACCGGGTAATTTATATGACATTGGTACAATCAAACCACCTTCAAAACGACTTTCGTCATCATATTTAGATGTTGGCAGTTTTACATAAGGCAATAGAGCCAAAGCAAAATTACCGTTTTTATTTCCTATAATATTCTGTTTTACTCTGAGTGTGACATCACCCATCCCATTACTTTTTAAAGAAGATCCCGTCGCAATTTCTTTTTCATTTTGCCAACCATAAGTCTGGAAACCAACTTGTATTGCTGTACTGCCCGTAATCCCTAATTTTATGTTAGCCTGATTGATTAAAACTGTACTCGTATTATGGAGATCAGATTTTTCTTTTATCAGCCTTACTAAGTCTGTTTCATATTGGAAATGACCTGCATCAACGGTATAAGGAGATTCTGTAACATCAGGACGGTCGGTTTCCATCTCTCTCATCTGAGCTCTCGGAACAGGATTGAAAAGTGAATAGTTTTGCTGTGGTTTTTCTTGCTGTGCAACACAAAAAGCAGGAATGAATATAGAACCCAGGACTAATTTTACAAAAAATTGATATTGCTTCATATCAGGATGTTTTTTTATTGGTACAGCCAGGCTCATCCAAGAATAAGACCAATATCACAGAAAAAAAATATTGTGGTATATTTTTTAGTAGTTATTTAAATAGGTTCTTTTCGAACATATTTTTGTTGATTAAAACCAATATTTTAGTAATAATTTTAATTAGGAATTATATTAAATTATATCTGATTATAAATTTATCATATTTACATCTATAACTAATGGCCAATAATAATAAATCGATTTATAGTGCGCTTGCGGCTAATCTTTTAATCGCATTAACCAAGTTTATTGCAGGGGCATATACCAATAGTTCGTCTATGATTTCTGAAGGAATTCATTCAACAGTTGATACCACAAATCAATTATTGCTTTTATATGGGCTGAAAAGAAGTAAAAAAGCAGCAGACCAATTTCATCCGTTCGGATATGGTAAAGAACTTTATTTTTGGTCTTTTGTAGTTTCTATTCTAATATTTGGCTTGGGTGGTGCTTTATCGATCTATCAAGGGATAGCACACATTAGAGAACCAGAAGTAATGATAGACCCCTTCTGGAACTATATTGTATTATTTCTTTCGCTTATTTTCGAGGGAGCTTCTTTATTTATTGCCGTAAAAGAATTTAATAAAACCCGAAACGGAATAGGGTGGTGGGACGCAATTATAAAAAGCAAAGATCCCTCTAGTTTTCTGGTGGTATTTGAAGACGGTGCAGCAGTAGCTGGGCTTATCGTGGTAATGATATTGATGGGGATGAGTCACTGGCTGCAAATTCCGGAGCTTGATGGATTGGCATCAGTAATTGTAGGATTATTATTGGTTTTTGTTTCTTTTATTTTGGCAAGAGAAAGCAGGAGCTTATTGATGGGAGAAGGCATAGCCCCGGAAACGAGAGACAAAATAGCGCAACTCGCTGAGAAAGATGTTGCTGTACTCAAAACGAAAAACATATTATCTACTTATCAATCACCTGAAGAAGTGATATTGATGCTGATCTTAGATTTTGAAGATCATCTCGACACAGAAGAGATCACTGTGGCTATACATCGTATCCGCGAAAGTATTAAAAAAGAGTTTCCGCTCGTTCGGTTTGTAATTATTCAGCCAGAATAAAATAAAGGATTAATGAATACGTTCACATCAATTAATCCTTATTAGCCAAAATTATTATTAAAAAATCTTTTTGAATGAGAAGTCTTAGTGGATAATTTATATGATTTGACACCAATTTTACTCTTCAATAAATATTTTCTTTTTAGCAATATCAATCGTTAAAATCTTACCCAGCCACTCTATACTGGTTTTTCCTTCGTATATTAAACCATCAACAAATGCAATGTCTAAGCCTTCCAGCTGAGATAATTTATTTACTGTACTCAATTTTGATAGTTTACCGATATAGTAGTTATTTTCCTTATTAAAGTCACTTTTTATGGGAACGGATTTAAAATCTTTTTTGTCGAGTGACAGAGGTGTCAAAAATTTTGAGCTGAGCCAAAATGAGTTTTTTCCGGCACCGCTATCCAATAACGTTTGAATTTTAAGAGAATTATTAAGTTCGACGTATGTAAAGATATCAATTGCTTTTCCTGCATAATCCGCAATCTGAATATCAATACTCTTTTTATTTTTTGTAGACTTGTCAAAAAAGATCTTTTTGTTGATATAATCGATCGTAATCGGGGTATTTCTGAATGGCTGCAGTGATATCAATCCATCAATATCACCAAATTCCAGATCGATGATCGTATATTGTTGATCCCCAAATTGTTTATTGTTGATCTCGAGACTTTTAGCATTGTAAAGATCCACATTCAATTCTTCGCCGGTTGCTCTATGCCCAACAAAAAAATTATGAGTCTTTTCATTTTCGATCTTTTTAGAAAATTTCGTGAAAATAGCATTAAGACCCGCCCCGGTATCAAGAATGAATTTTCCTTCGACATTATTTATTTTTGCTTTGATAATGATATGCCCGCTGCTTGTTGTTTCAAAAGGAATTTGTGCGTTTATTTTTAACGAATAAAATAAAAGTATAAAAAGAATAGTTGTTGTAAATATTGATTTTTTCATGGCTAGTTTTTTTAAGATAAGGTTATTAATGTATTTTGTTTATTACGATTGCTTAAACATTATTCGTTTATTTTCAATCCGTTAAAATAAGCACTTTTCATTGTAAGATCTGTTACGAATTTATTTGAATAATGTTCTGATTTTTTTAATTCACCAAAAACACGCTTAGCATTTCCGAATAATTTTTGTTCCTTCAAATAATTGTCGAAAGCATGCTGCGCAAGATCCTGATTTCCGAAAAAACATAAGAAATCTATTGGAAGATTTTGATGTTTTGAGTCAAAATGCTCATTTAGTTTTAGTCCGTCCTCAGAAATTTCAGTGATTACTTTTTCTATATCTTCGAACTTCTCAAAAACAGGTAGAACGTAAGTCTTAATCAGCTCAATTAACTTTGGGATAACGTTTTCCTGATTGGTTAAGGTAATATTCCAATCGTGATTTTTGTTTTTTAATGGTGTGAGGTTTTCTAGTTTTGTGGAAAATATGACTCCGTTTTCGTTGTCGGAATTATATTTTTCTTTTTGCGATTTTTTTAATGGGTCTGAACTGACTAGAATTTGTGGTAAAATAGAAACATTACCGCTCCAGTTTTTCGTACTCGACTGAAAGTATATTTCAAATTTTAATTTCTTGTCACTTGATGTTTTTTTTAACAATTGCCCTTTCTGAGTCGATTTAAAACCAAAAGGCTGTAATTGTTCAGCAATTTTTTGGCAGCCTGTTTGAAGCATTTCTTTTGTCTGCATTCTACAAATTATTCGTTTGATTTTAAATTAATTCAGAAATATAAAATAAAAATTTGTTACCAATTTGTCGATACAGTCAATATAATTTTACGCTAATAATTGCTTAACTTATTTTAGAGGTAATTCGAAAGAGAAAGTTGAGCCCTTTCCGAATTCGCTTTCTGCCCATATTTTACCGCCGTGTGCTTGTATAATTTCTGCACTTAGATAAAGTCCGATTCCAAATCCGCCAATCGTACTTTCTTGTTGCACTCTGTAATATTTGTCAAACAGCTTAGTAAGGTTTTCAGATTTAATTCCCATTCCTTCATCTTTAACTGTTACTCTGATACTGTTTTCTAATTTTTCGATTGAGACATAAATCCTTGTTCCATTTCCAGAATATTTTACAGCATTACCGACTAGGTTGTTAAGAACCTGCGCCAGCTTTAATCGATCTGCACTCACAATAACAGATTGTGGTGATGTAAAAATAAGTTCGTGAGATGAGTACTGAATTTTATAATCTGCTTTAATTTCTTCCAACAGATCACAGATATTAAATTCAGTTTTATCTATATGTAATTTTCCCGATTCGAGCCTTGAGACATCGAGAAATCCGTTAATCATTTCGGTCATATTTCTTACCTGTTTCAGACTTTGTGCATAGGCTTGCTTCAGAAATTGATCATCGGTCTTTTCTGCTTTTCGTAAAAGAAGCTGTAAGTAAGCGTTGATCGAGGTAAGTGGTGTCTTAAGCTCATGCGATACCATGCTTATAAAGTCGTTTTTTCGCTGCTCTTCTTCTTTTAGCCCTTGTATATCTGTAGTAGAGCCCACCCACATCGTTATATTACCATCTTCGTCTAGAATGGGTGATGCAATATTGAGATGCCAGATGTATTTTCCTTCGGTATTTTTAAAACGCATCTCAGAAATATGTGGTTTACGGTTAGCAGCGGCCTCTGCCAGGCCAGCTTGAAACTTTTCAATTTCGTCGGGATGCATCATTTCGTGGTAGCCAAAATCTCTTAAATCTTCAAAATTCATTCCCGCAAATTCAAGCCAACGCTTATTAAAAAAGGTGACTTCACCGGTTGGTAGTGCATTAGATATTTTTGAAGGTACAAGATCGGCAAGCATTTTAAAGTATGCTTCACTTTTTTCTATCAGTTTGCGGGCATTTACCTGTGCTGTAATATCTGCAGCAACAACCAATATGTCTGCAATATTTCCATCGGCATCTGCAATTGGCTGATAAACTACATTAAAGAAAATTTCTTTAAGCTCCCCATCATGCAGAAGTTCAGCTTTAATTTCGTTTGCATAAAATGGAGTGCCCGTCTTATATACATTGTCTAAAAAGCCCAAAAAAGGTTGATCTTTGATCTCAGGAAGTGCTTCTGCCAGCGTCAGTCCAATTACCTGATCTGTTTTTCCCCAAACCTCTAATATTTTGCTGTTGGCAGATTCAATAATAAGATCTTTTCCTCGCAGCAAACCAATCGCAACGGGAGCTTTTTGAAAAACATATTTGAATCTTGATTCACTTTTTGAGAGTTGATTAATTAAAATTGAAAGCTGGTCATTGGCTTTTGAGAGCTGATCTGCATATTCCTTCAACTGCCTCTGCGCAAGCACTCTGTCGGTAATTTCGAAAGACATCACCAAGACACCATCCCGTTTCCCATCCAATCCGGTAAGGGGCTGATACGTGTAATCTACAAAAGTCTCCCGGATGGTTCCGTCGGGCTCTGTAAAAAGAACGGGACTTTCTTTAACATCGATGATTTCTCCTGTTTCCATCACTCTTCTGAGCTGTCCGGCAAATGGCTGATCAGCAAGATCGGGTAATATTTCTAAAAATGGTTTGCCAACAACTTCATCTCTTGTTTTTTTCCAGTAGCTGAGATTGGCATCATTGATCATTTCTACGATAAGGTTGTCATATCTTATAATGACAACAGAAGCGGGGAGCATATTGATAATCTGATTCAGATTATTGCTTGTTCTTTCCAGATTAACCTTGTTGTCTACTGCATGTGTAACTTCGGAGGTGAAAATGAAAATTCCATCAGTTAATCCATCATCGTTTATTCTGGGAATCAGCCTGTAAGTGAAATATCTTTGCTTCTGCTGATTAATTTTAGTGTTTGAAAGCGGAACAAGATCATCGCTAAAACTTAATGATACTCCTTCAGAATATACTTTTTTTAAGAATTTTTCTAATTCCGAACCTGTTAATTCGGGTAATGCTTCTAAAAATGGCTTACCGATAAGCGTTCTACCAGGTACTAAATTCTGATACGATGTATTGACTAATTCAAAGACAAAATCTTTTCCTGATAATAAAGCGATGCTGGCAGGGATTTCTTCTAAAAGTTTGCTGAGATGATTTCGCTCAGATATAATATGTTTTTTATTATCTGTTTCTCTTTTTTTTGTAAAATCATGAGTCATCCAGATCGCAAGTTTTACCACTTTATTCAGATCATCTGCTATAGGCGCATAGAGTGGGGTTATTACTGTAGCAGGCTTATCGTCATGACTAACATTTAAGGAAAATTCATCTCCATAAAAAGAATTATTTGCTGCTATCACTTTCGAAACAAGAGCAGTATCTGCAATAAATTTACTATTCAGAAAATCTAGAAGTTGTTTTTCTGAATAGTCTTTAGATTCTTGGCTAAAAAGCTGAAGAAACTTATCGTTATAAAGCTCAATTTTACACAGATCGGCATTTATAATGCAGACTGGCAGAGGAGTATGATTTATTATATTCTTAAGTAGCGGTGTATCTGTAAATTTCATCGGAATCCTTCTATATGCGAAGGTAGGGTAATCTTTTATATTTCAAAAATTGTAACATTTAAACAAATACCACATAATACAAGATTGCGATATATGCTATCTTAAATATTGAATATAATGATATAAATGTAAATCATTAATATTAAATCATTGTATAATGAAATCCTATATGTCTATCTAATACATTGTAAAGTCTTATAAAAATCAATACTTAAAAATATAAGGATTTCAATTGTAATGTTTTATGTTAACTGTTTACAGTGAGTTTTTTAAGAGAAGCCCATTGCTTTAGAGTAGTCCTTGCTTCAGCAGCAGGATAACCAAGATAGGTTTTACCGGCAGGTACATCACCCGCAACACCAGATCCAGCACCTATAGTTGCACCATCACCAATTGTGGTATGATCTTTAATAGAAGCACCGCCGCCAATAACAACACCATTACCTAACGTAACGCTGCCCGCAAGGCCACTGTTACCTGCAATTATACAAAACTTACCCAGAATACTGTTGTGACCAATCTGAACAAGATTATCAATCTTACAGCCATCACCAACAATGGTCGAACTGAATTTACCCCGGTCAACACATGCACCAGCACCAATTTCTACCCAGTCGCCAATAATAACATTACCAATTTGCGGAATTTTTGCAAGTCCTCTTTCCGGGCACGGCCTAAAACCAAATCCATCGGCTCCAATCGTAGCATTGGGATGTAGTATAGTGTTTGCACCAATATGACAATTTTCCCTGATCACGACACCACTCCATACCGTACTGTTTGTACCGACAGTGCTATGATCTAAAATGGTAGCATTAGGATAAATAATCACATGATCGCCTAATTTTACTTTAGGCCCAATGTATGCTCCGGCGCCAATTCGTGTACCATGACCAATGATAGCAGTAGGATGAACCGATGCAGAAGGGTGGATCTCAATATCACTTTGTTCATAAACAGGCGCAAATAATTCCAGAATCTGACACATCGCAAGATCTGCATTAGCAACTTTTATAAATGCCCTATTCTCACCGGGATTTATAGAAATATCATTGTTCACAATAGCTATTGATGCCTTACTGACCGCCCAAAGTTTTTCGTATTTTTTACTTCCTATAAAGGTAATCTGGCTATTATCGGCATGTTCTATTTGCTCAGGAGAGGATACAGAATATGAAGTATCGCCTACGATACATCCCTGTAACAAGGCATTAATTTCTAATACTGAATATAATTTCATAAAGGATTTTTTGGATACGTTCCTCAGTTGGGCGCTTGTGCAAAAGTACGACGAACGGAGCTAAGAATAATAAGATTTATTGATTGACTACAATTGAATAATGATACAACGTGGAAAAAGAAAAATTATTCTAATTAAATATTAAATTTTTAATAAACTATTAAATTAGATTAAACACTCGTAAACTTTAATCATTATTTCAGCCAAATTTAAAATATGCTCAGTGAGTAAAGAATGATCGTTTATGAATTTTTAATAATTGTCAAAATGGTAAACTAAGAAACATTTTTTTCAAACCGGATTATTTCTTTTTGTAAAATTTAAATCGTAGCTAAAAGCACGGGGCTTTATCATCGTACCTGTACGAAGATCTACTGCTGATCCGTCGACAAGGATCTGGCCTTTAAGGTTTTTAACATAGATTGATGCCCCACGGATGAAAGGCTTCATGCTTTTTGCCGTCACTGCTCTTGCATTAATAATCATTGCAGATCCTTTGCCTTTGCACACAGCTTGATAACCTTTTTCAATAATCATCGACATTCCCCCACGAATCGACAGCCCCAAATAGTTTCTTTGAGTTAGTATAGATTTTATCAGTTTCTTATAATCGGGTTGCTCTTCTGTTGGAGTATAAATAACACATTCTTTAACGAAACCTAATCCTTTTTCTGTGCATTTTTTACTGATCATCTCATCGGATAATGCCATAGCTGCGGTATGAATTCCTATCAGTGTAAATTTTTCGTCTGTCATGTATTTGTTATGCAAAAGTTCACCAATTGAGTTTTTACTTAAGAAGGTGTGTATTTCAGATTGATTCCCCAGAAGAATAATGATATCTGCTTCAGCTATGCGTGAGTAATAGCCGTTGTTATAATTGCATTCTTTATGAATACTGATAATGCCATAATTAGTATGCCCTTTTTCGCTAATGGTATCACAACATATTTTGAGAGATTCATCAGATGATGGTAAAGAGGTAATGATTTCGATATGTGCTTCTTTTTTATGGGAAATGCATGAAAATAAGCTGCGCCCATGATTTTGTTTTACAACCAATTCGCCGTTGTCGTTATATTGAGTGTCAATAAGTTGACCTAATAATATAAGTTTACCTTTTGGATAAATAGTTTCTGAAATAAGGTTACTCGTTATCTGTTTTAAGATCAACCTTTTCTGCTCCCATTTGTATAGTATCTGAGGTTTCCGTCAAGGTTTTAATGGTATCAGACTGTCTGTTGTTTACAGTCTGTCGTTTATTTTCCTGATTGTAATATTGCGTTTCAGATTTGGTACAGGCAACTGCAGTAGACAGTGCCGTAAATAACAGCGCTATGTTTTTCATAAATTTTGATTTGGTAAATCAAACATAAGCAGGAAATTATTAAAAATTTTATGATGTTAGTCACAGAAATGATAAAATTTAATTTTATATGATAAAGCACCTATTTCTTCTGTTCTGATTCTGTTCTCAACGTATCAAAAAGAAACCCTTCTCCGAAGAGAAGGGTAAAAAACACAAATGATGAAAAAAATTGTTGCGTATTTCTACGTCTCAATATTTACAAAAATAGATATAACAATAATAAAGGGATATGGCTCAAATCATAGATGTATTTTTTTTATTTTACTATTTTATAAAGCTTTTTTGGAGTATTGTTTTTGTACTTTCATCCTTGCCTGACGGGAATAAAAAGCGTACCGAGCATTTTACAGCAGACATTCAACATCAATATTTATAGTCTGCAGACAAGACAGAAGAATAATAATTGCTGTATATGGAAGAAACGAAACACCAAATCTTCGGACAGATTTTTTTTAAAAATCAAGAATATTGTTACTGCTTTACTATCAATAGGAGGGATGTCGAAAATACAACGGAAAAGCTTTACCAACTCTTTAATAAACCTGCATGAGGAATAGAAAAGTTGTAGGTGACGCTCTTAATTGATTTAAATCATAAAAAGTTTATATCAAAAATTTGTTATTTCATATTAATATTTAGTTCAGCATTAGCTGATAGCTATTTATGATCACCAACAAATTACAATTTATATGAAAAAAAGCTTTTTTGAAAGGTTTTCGGGCTCTGCCTTGTGTGGAAACGGCAAACATTCTGTTTTTGCTTCTCTTATTATAATTCTTACTAATAGCATTATTTCAATGCCAACAATCGACTTTTCCGAAATTTCCAGACTCGTAATTAATGTTGGAGCTGCAACTGTTATTTTGCTGATGATCCTTGTAAGAAATCCACTGAAAATTAAGGTCTTTTTTAATTGGTTAATAATTCATACAGAAAAGCTTCACCTGGAGTCTGAAACAAACTGTTAAATGCACAATTTTTCTACTGTGAGTTTATACTCAAACGTTTAAAAACAGAGATAAGCAAACCAAAACAATAATAAATAACACTTTTACTCTATTTAATTTTTAAAAAAATATACTAACCTATAAAGCAAATATAATTATGATTTCAAAAGGAAAATTATTACTAATCGGTGGCAGTGAAGACAGAAGTGATACAAATAATGAGATGGAAAAGAAGAATCGTGATTTTATACCTCATGAAATTTTAAAATTACTGATACAAGACAAAAATGATCGCATTGAAGTCGTAACAACGGCAAGCTCAGAGCCGGAAAGCATGCGAAAGACATACACCGAGACTTTCGATGAGCTTGGTTTTACCAATTACGATTTCCTCCATTTATGTGATCAGCAATTGCATTCCGATCATTATTTTAAACGTGTAGAAGTGGCTAAAACTATATTTTTTACAGGAGGAGACCAAAACAAAATTTGTGAAGAACTAAAAAATTCATCAATTAACGAACTGATACTTCATAAATATAGAAATGAAGAAGGTTTTCTTGTTGCCGGAACTAGCGCCGGAGCTATGTGCATGCCCGATATCATAATCAGCGATGCTGTAAATGGAGAAGCTATTCTCGATGAGGATATTAAAATACTGCCAGGCCTGGGGCTCATTGATCATTGTATCGTAGATACCCACTTTGTGCACAGAGGCAGATTCAGCAGATTAGCTCATGCTTCAATTCTGCATCCTGATCATTGGGGAATTGGCTTAGGAGAAGATACAGCACTTATTATCGAAGAAGGGCATCGTGCAAAATGTAAAGGCTCAGGGATGGTGTTGGTGATATCCGCTAAAAACATTAAGCAGACTAATGTTTCTACAGCAGAAAAGGGCGAGCCTGTATATGCTGAAAATCTTCAGGTACATATTCTTACTGACGGTTGTTCGATAGACTTCAATAGCGCTATAATAACCACCGGTGAGCCAGATCGTTCAAAAAATACAACAGAGTAGGGATGTAAAAATTCTCAAACGAATATAGGTGCTTTGTAAAAGCGTTAAACTGCCTATTGGTAAGGCTTCCCCGAATTTTTCGTGACCTATTTTCCAATTTTCAGGATAGGTCACGAAAAAGGTCATATAAATCGTGACCCATTTTGATTTTTTTTGATACTATCGTTAAAACAAAAAACGCTGTAAACATTGATGTTTACAGCGTTTTAGCTTATTTTAGTATCTCTACCAGCGGAGAGAGAGGGTTTTTGTAACTTCTTCCCGTCCTTTTATTGATAAGCATTTCGCTGTGGCATCTTGTAGTAGGCCCTAAATAGGACATAAGCAAAAAGTGGTAAAATCCAATATAAAATTTTACGTAGTAAAAGTAGAAATTTTCGTTCTGAGTTGCAATTTTTTTAACTAAAAATTTAAACTGGTTTTTGAACTGCTCGCTTGTAAATTTGCATTTTAATTCCCTTATTTCGCTTAAAAAAGATTTTTTTAAATTACAGCAAAGTATTGTTAACTTAGAGTAAGATTTATTACGCTTAAAAATTTCAAAGCTACAATGCTTGTGGAAAGACCTTTGAGATTTCTGTTTTTGAGGTTTATCAAATTTTAAAAGTAAATTCAGGATATTAAAGACAGTCCTGTCTTGTGAACATGACAGGACTCTATTCAAACCATTTATTAGCAGATATAGATAATATTTTGAAGGTGTTAAGTAGTATATAAATTACACTATTCAATATTATTTTAAACTTGAGATATTGTTAAAGATGGTTCTTTGGTAGGTTTATATAATCTAAAAATAATCAAATATTTATTTTAAACTGACCAGTTTAATATTTACCTTTGCAACATTATGGGAAGGAACAAAGAATTTGATTACGAGCAGAAATTGGACATTGCACTAGAACATTTCTGGAAGCAGGGATTTCATTCCACATCTATCACAGACCTTGAGAATAGTATGGGAATAAACCGAAGCAGTATTTATCCAACTTATGGTGATAAGAAAGCGCTGCTCATTAAATGCCTGACCAAGTACATGAAGTCAAAGGTTTCAGAATATGAAAGTGTATCAGATGATCCTAAATCCCATGCCATTGAAACATTAAGAAAGACCTTACGGCTGGCAATTGACCAGAGTGTAAACGAAGAACGAACTTGCCTGGCTGTTAAAATAGCATTTGAAGTAGCCTTGACTGATGAAGATATCAGAACGTTGTTGGCTGGCAATGAGAAGAAAATCGAAAAGATTTATTTTGAAATTGTAGAGAAAGGGCAAGAGCAAGGTTGTATAAAAGGTGATCTCGATCCAAAATTAACTGCTGCTTTCCTTGCTGGTTCTTCCAGCGCACTTTTCAAAAATTATGCTTTGAATAAAAACCGAAAAACCATCTATGATATGATTGAAACTTTAATCCAAATGATCAAAGTCTAATTATTATAGCATCTTTATGTAACTAATAACAAGTAATATTTTTTTAACTTTTTTTAAACCGTTCAGTTTAATATGGATTTAAGTTTCAACAAAAAGATAGCGTATATGGGATGTCTGGGCGTTATCGGAATTATCAGTACAGAATTTGGTGTGATCGGCATCTTGCCTCAGATCGCTAATTATTATAAAATTAATATTGCAACAGCAGGCTACTTACTGAGTGCATTTGCTTTAACAATTGCGCTTACAGGGCCATTTATGGTCTTATATCTGTCAAAATTTGACAAGAAGAAAATTATGATGTATGCTCTCGGTCTTTTCTTGATTTCAAATTTCTTCTCAAGTTTCAGCCCGCCATTCTGGTTGCTTATGGTACTGCGGATATTGCCGACATTTCTGCATCCTGCATTTTTTTCTATGGTGATCGCAGCTGCGACTAAAGATGCTTCTCCTCAAATGCAGATGAGATTGACCAGTATTATTATTGGTGGAATTGCACTTGCTCAGGTGACACTGATTCCTTTCACCACATTTATTGCAAGTATTTATTCTTGGCAGTGGAGTTACGTTATTCAAGGGTTATTAATTTTAATAACGCTGATCACCATTTATAAATATTTGCCTTCAATGCCCAATCACGAAGTGAAGTCTTTTAAAAGTCAATTGGGCATTTTGACAAGACCGAAGTTCATTGCTGGAACAACAGTAAATCTATTTCTCATCACTGCATGGTTCTGCTCATACAGTTATTTTGCAGACTATCTGTCAAAAGAGAAAGGATTAAGTACACAGGAAATCAGTTATATGCTTTTATTATTTGGTGTAATGGGTGTGATCTCAAACTTTTTAGCAGGTCGCTTATTAGGGAAGTATATGATTTGGACTACTTTGTTTTTCCTTGCCGGTACGTTTCTTCTTCCATTTGCATTTCAATATACTGATGGCTCAATGCTCAGCATAGCAGTAGTGGTCGGATTTTGGGGAGTTATGTATGGACCTTGTTTCCTGATAGGTGTCGGGCATATGGTCTCGGCAGCGTCAGATGCAAAGGAATTTGCTAATAGTTTGCAGACCTCATTTGGAAATCTAGGAGTTTCATTAGGTACTGCTATCGGAGGTTGGTTTATTAGTCAGTATGGAATATCCGTTACACCTTGGGTGGGTGTTGGATTTGGACTACTGGCGCTTATTGTAATTTTTTGGAGAGCCTGGCTTGATAGAGACGTAAGTCAGAATAGTAAGAAACAGCTATAATAATCGCAAAAACATCAACTCAGCTTAATAAAATTTGATTGTTAGTTTCCCGTTTCGGTTTATGAATGCCTTGATTGTGTTAATTGTATCATCGATAGCTGGTACAAATTTGCAATAAAAAAAATCAAGATATGAAAATTGTAATGACAGGTTTCTCAGATAACATCGGCAAACCACTTTTAAAATTTTTGGTTGCAAATGGACATTAGGTAATAATGATCAAAAGTGATACGGAAAAAAAATGCTGTAAAATCTTTGGAAGGAATTCCTGAAGGCAACTATATACACTAATTTACTGAGAGAATATTTGTAATTGCTAATAGGTATCGTTTACTAAAAATTATTTTTTTGGTATTTGGAACCTAGATTTATTAAAGAAAGCAATAAAAATGCTAATTTGGCTTATTCTGGAATAAAAAACAAAAAAAATGGCTCCAATTGGAGCCATTTGGGCGTTTGTGAACTTGACAGGATTCTATTAAACCATTTATTAGCGGATATAGACAATGTTTTGAAAGTATTAAACGATGTGGAGTATAGAAATGAATTAGAAAATCTGTAATTTATTTGAAATTTTTCAAATAAATTAAGCAGTGACAAAATTGAGTTTGTACATGCCCTATATCTATTCAAAAAAAGATTATTAAATTAGTATTATACATGAAATTATTACACACGTATTCGCTGAGACTATAGAAACTAATCCGACATCATTATGCTTGCAACAACAATTTGCGGCAGTAGTTCCAGTTATTGTGGAAGATAAACATATCAGTGGGGTCAAAGTTGGGGAATTAGCCGGCTCAAGCACGACCACTATTGGTTTTAATGATAAAATCAAAGATTTGGCAGCAGAATAGGCTGTACCAAGACATAATTATAGTGTTCCTTTTATCAATGGAGTAAGCCATAAAAAACTTTTATTTTACTCAGTTATTTTATGAACCGTTTACTAAAAGAAATCTTTTATTTTTAATACGGCATTTTGCTGATAATTTTCGGTAAGATTAAATATATTACCCAATTTTTGAGAGGCGTTAATAAAGCTGATGAATGTGCAAAGTTCCGAAATCTCTTTTTCGGTAAAGAATTCTTTAAGCATTTTGAAATGTCCTTGAGAAATTGACTGATGATCTTTGCTGAATAACTCAGCAAAACCGATTGCTGTTGCTATTTTTAATTGAGAATTGTCAAATTCAGGTTTTCCTGCTTTGACCATACAATATTCGCATCCGTTTTCAAATGCCATCGCGCGTCTTACCTGCTCCAATAAATTTTTATCCAGATTCGTGGAATTCCAAAATATTTCTTCAAGCTGATTCCATGCAGAACGTATTTTGTCGTTGTGGCCGATAAGTTTTTCAAAAGGCGTGTCTCCGTTATCGGAAAAATTGATGTTTGTCATCTTAAATTATTTTGCCGTAAAATTGGTCTAAATAGATCAAATCTAAAAGTGGAAATAATTGAAATAATGCGTAATTTTGCCTAAATCAATTTTATAATGCCGGTTTTACAATGGAAATGAGTTTAGATCACTTTGATCGCCAGATTTTAAAAATTTTAAGCGATAATTCCCGACTGGCTTATGCCGAAATCGGTCGCAAGATATCTCTTTCGCAGTCTGCCACGAAGGAGAGAATTCAAAATTTAATAGATGAAGGCATCATTAGAAAATTCAGTATAGATGTTGATTATCAAAAGCTGGGATTCGGTCTTCGCGTGATTATTAATTTGAAGTTCATCAATGATGATTTCAAAAGATTCGTCAGCAATATCTCTAAATTTCCGGAAATCGTTCACTGTCAAAGAATTACTGGAGAATATTGTATTACTGCAGATTGTGTCTTGCGGGACAGTAGCCATCTGACTGATATGATCGACCGTCTGATCAATTATGGAATACCAAGCAGTGCAATTCAATTATCAGAAATTGAAACAGGAAATTTTTTCAGTTAAAGATATTTGTGAGTTGAGATCTGTTTTGATTATTAAAGGCATTCATTATCAGATCGGCTTCATAAACAAACGTATTTTTCACGATATACGCTGCTGCTTTCATTCCGGCTGATTTTGCAGCGAGGATTCCAGAGGGAGAATCTTCGATGGCAATACATAATGTGGGATCGACCTGAAGTTTGTTTGCTGTTAGTTCATAAACCGCTGGATCCGGTTTTCCTCTGGGTACTTCATCTGCAGATGTCACAGCACTAAAGTAATGGGCAATTCCCAATTTATTTAGAACTACCGGAATTATTATGGAAGGAGAATTAGTAGCCAGACCTATCTTAAATCCTGATCCATGCAAAGATTCTATGAATGTTTTAATGCCTTTCATTTCACAATTTTCAGTTTTGATCAGTTCCATGACCCTGCGAACAACTTGTTCCTCTACAGCCTGAAGAGTGAGACCTGACCACGGAAATCTTTTATACCAAAACCTAGTTACTTCTTTAGTTGTCATTGACTTAGTCAATGCCGTAAATTCATCTAAAACCTTTACACCAAGCGAACTGAAAACTTCAGATTCTGCCTGTTTCCAGAATTTTTCAGAATCGATCAGTACACCATCCATATCAAATATAACCGCTTTTACCTGATCCATTAAGCCCATTTTTTAAGATAATATGCAGCTTCCCAGAAATGATATTCCATTCGTGAGGAGGTGATAAATGCTTCTGTCATTTTTTCTCTGACAGCAGGAGTAGTTTCTGATGCAACCCCATCACAGAGATTGATCGCCTGTTCTACGGCATCTGCGAATTCTTCACCACCGTACGTATCGATCCATCTTTGATAGGGATTGTTTTCAGATCGAAGATGATTGTAAATATAATCTCCCACTTTTTTGTAGATCCAAAAGCAGGGCAGTACTGATGCCATTGCAATCTCTACAGAATCCAGAGCAGCTGTGCTCTTAAGAAAGTGAATATAATGATGACACGCAGACTGTATTTCCCCTTTTTCAGTTAAGCCGAAGTCTTTAAAATAAGATTCGTGCAGTATATTTTCTACTACGATGGCAGTTTCTGCATATTTAAGATATTTTAATGTTTGACTGATGTCGTTTGCTCTCGCAGCGATCAATGCCAGCGCTCTTCCAAAATGTTCGAGATACAAAGAATCCTGAGCCATATAGAACTGAAATTTTTCTTTAGGCAAAGTGCCATTCGCTAATTCAACGACAAAAGGCATTTTCAGGATAGACTGATATCGATCTTCACATTGATTCCATGTTAATTCAGACCAGGTCATTCTTAATTAATTTATTAGGGTTAAAAAAGTGATTCAAGGGGCCGTTACCCTTTCCTGTTACTACGTCCTTTCCTTGTTTGATGGCTTCAAAAACATAGTTTTGTGCGAGTTCTACTGCCTTCAATAATTCTTCACCTCGCGCGATATAAGCTGCAATGGCTGAAGAAAGTGTACAGCCGGAACCGTGGGTGTTGTTTGTCATAAACTTTTCGGTTTCAAAAGAATATTGTTGACCATTTTCATCAAAAAACAATGAGGTTACGATGAGAGATTCCTGATGTCCGCCTTTCAGCAATATATTTTTACAGCCCGACCTTAAAATCTTTTTTCCAGCAAGCTCCATATCTTCTAAGGTCTTAACTTCCATTCCTGCAAGTATCGAAGCCTCATCCATATTGGGTGTGATAACATCTGCCATCGGGAATAGTTTTTCAACAATCGTATCAATGGTTTCTTCTTCGATCAATCGATGTCCGCTTGTGGCTACCATTACGGGATCAAATACGATCGGAATTTTCGGATATTTATTAAAAGTGTTTACGATCGTTTCTACCAACAGTGGGGTATGAACCATTCCAATCTTAATCGCTTGAGGAACGATGTCATTAAGCACCGCTTCAATCTGATCGGCAACTGCTTCCATTGGAATAGGGTATATCTTTCTCACACCCATTGTATTTTGGACGGGAAGCGCAGTAAGCACGGAGGTAGCATAACATCCTAATGCTGAAATTGTCTTGATATCTGCCTGGATTCCGGCACCGCCGCTGCTGTCAAAACCTGCAATTGTCAGCACAGAAGGATACGTATATTTCTTCATTTCAATATTTCATTTTTAAGTTCGAAGGCCGCTTTTTGGGGATTTTGTGCTGCGCAAATAACTGATACCACTGCTATTGAATCTGCGCCAGCTTTGATAATTTCGTTTGCATTGAATACATTAATATTTCCAATAGCAACCAGTGGTTTTTTGGTAAGAGAACGTATTCTAGATAAACCATCTAATCCCCATTCAGTAACAGTATCCTTTTTAGTATTGGTGCTGAAGATTGGACTGATGCCCAGATAATCTGACAATTTGGTATGCTCATTTTCCAGCTGACTAAGGTATTCAATCGAGTAACCGATCATCTTATCCTTAAAGAATTGTTGATTTCTGAGAGTTGACGGCGAAATGTCATTATTACCAACGTGAATGCCTGCAGAATCAACTTTTTCGGCAACTTCAAAATGATCATTGATGATGAGTGGGATATTGTACTTATCAGTGATCTCTTTTAATTTTAAAGCTTTCAAAAGAAAATTTTCGGTTGTCGTATCCTTTTCACGAAGCTGAATGATATCAACGCCGCCTAAAATCGACTGTTCGGCAACTTTAAGGAAATCTTTACCCAAGCAGTCCTTTTCGGAAATGACCAAATATAATTGATAAGGAAATGAAGAATGTACGGTCATTATTCAATAAGTTTCAAATGAGTGAGAAATTCCCCTTCAGTCAAATTATACAATTTGTCGATGAGGTTGAGCTGTAAGCTTCCGGGACCTGAACTTTTTTCAGCCGCAATTTCTCCTGCAACGCCGATCAGGCTCATCGCTGAAACCACGGCTTCCGTTTTATCTTCAATGACTCCGGTGAATGCACCGATCATTGCGGAAGCAGTACAGCCAAGACCTGTAACTTTTGTCATCATTGGATGTCCGTTTTTTAAATAAATAATTTGATTGCCGTTAATGATAATATCAGTTTCACCGGAAATACAAACCACTGAATTGTAATTTTCAACAAGTATTTTTGCAGCTTCTACAGCTTCGTCACTTTGTGCTGTACTGTCGACTCCTTTTGTGATAGCTGTGTTTGTTTTTGCCAGAGCGATTATTTCGGAAGCATTTCCACGGATTACTGTTGGATTAAATGCTAATAGCTGACTTAACACCGAATCCCGATAAGCCGTTGCACCAGCTCCTACAGGATCTAAGATCCAGGGTTTTCGCAATTCATTAGATTTTTTAGCAGCGATGAGCATTCCTTCTACCCAATATTCATCTAGTGTACCAATATTGATGACCAAAGAATGTGAGATAGTGACCATATCTTCCACTTCAGATCTTGAATGAGCCATAATGGGTGATGCGCCGATCGCAAGGAGTGCATTGGCTGTATTATTCATCACGACATAATTGGTGATATTATGAACGAGAGGCGAGGTATTTTATACCTGGAGGATGTGTTGCCAGAGATTATTTTCCATTCTTATATTTTTTAAATAAAAGCTTTAGGATGAAATCCGGAACAACAGCCATTAGGGAATAATGACTTATTGCTTTTCCCTACGTCGGTGTAAGCCGTATCAGGTTCAAAGGGACTGTCTCAATTCTTTTCAGAATACCCCTAAAGCGTGAAGCAAAAGTATTGAAAAATTCTCAATCTTTAAGATTCAGGTAAAATGTTTTCAAAGAATTTTACAATATTATTTTTTAATTTCTCAAAAATAGCGGAGGTTCCAAACTCCTTATTGTCATATCCAATTGGAAATCCTTTTTCAACATACTCATTGTTTTTTACCACCGTAAGATTTTGAAAGTAACCATTAACGATTCCTTTTTCATCAGTGTGAATATCCAAATATTTTACAGAACTATTTTTGGAAAAATCCAACATGTTGATATCAATGGTCTTTATCTCTTTTTTAAGGTCAGATCTAAAATATAGATTCATTTTCTTTGTATCAATAACCGTCTGCCATTCACCCGGATGTATAGAATTTAAAATATTCCAAGCATAGTCCACAGGTTTTTTATCATACTTATAATTTTTCAACAGATAATAAGCTCGGTTGTAACGGTCTTCCCAGTTTGTACTTTGGTTAAAATCAAACTTTTCGTTTCCACCAAGAAAATCAAACTTTTTAGCAGCGGTCAGATCCTTGTGGTATTGATTATTGCACAGTATAGGCATCGGCATTTCCTTGTTTGTAAGTACGGTATACTGCCCATTTAACAAAGCGATCGTTGCTGAATTTCCTTTGGCATCGGTCAGGAAAAAATGACTGCCGGCTGCGTTAGGCCACCAATCAATGTTTGGCCCTTCATTCAGATGGTCTACAACTTCATTCACAGTTTTATAATTATCCAATTGATACTGAATCCACTGTGCCCAGAACATATTGGGCTGTTTTGAATTGTAAACTTTGCTGGTTTCTTCCAGATATAATTCAACCAAAAAAAGACCTTTTTCATTTACCCCATAGCAGGGAAAATCATATCCCAAAAGATTGAAGGTGACGGATCCGAATTTTGATGTCCATTGTTTATCAGGATGTAGTTGGTCAGTTGTCAAGTTCTGCCAGCTTATGTTCCTTTTAAGAACATCACGTTTGTTGATCACGATCATTCCCGGCATTGTTTTCCAGTTTTCATTGAAACCAACAACATTATGATTTTTACCTGCGAGTAAAAAAGCGGAGCAGGCTCTACTTTGGACTGAATAGACCATCGAAAAAAATACGATAAAACGCAAAAACAAAAATTTCATAAAGAATAATTTAAAGATTTATTATCAGCAGATGTAGAGATTCATCTATTGTAGCTTGTATGATGCACTTACCTTGCTTGAATTTTTCAAGAAAGCAAAATTGGTGTAGAGTAGTGTAGCTACTAAAATGAAGTATACCACTATAGCAATGGTTTCTGAGATCAGATCTTTTTTCGGACCTGCATAGCATAGAATGAGAAGACTTATAATATAAATGATACCGGCATTGATCCAGAGTTTTGATACTGCAGGTGCGTATTTCTTTTTTTGTAAATGGTTATCAGAATATAATTCAGCGATTCTGTTCTTATCCCAATAAAGTAAAATAAAACCGGCGAACATCATCAAGCTTGTGATGATCCATGTTCCTTTGAAGTGAAGAGAAATGGTGATCATCCAGATATTACTTGTGATCGCTAGAAATAATAATGTACCTATTAATGCAAATCGCTGAGTCATCAGAAGTATTGCTGTAATAATCTGGGCTAACCCCAAAAAATTATAATACATACCTGATTGATAAATGACTTCAAAAAACTGACCTACCGCTTCAGATTTTGGAAGCTGAGTGAATCTTTCACCAATTAATTTTGTAAATCCAGAAGGTACAAATGCCAATGCAATAAGATATCTGATATGGATGATGATCCACTGGATCAATTTAGATTGTTGAACTTTATAAAACATAGATTGGAGAATAGTAGTTGAATATTTTAGACATTAGACGCATTCTTAGTTCTAGGTTATATCTTCATAGTGTATCGATCTAGTCCTTCACTAAAACCATACGCTAAAACATCCACAATCTTAAAACCGTTCTTTTCATAAAATGCTACTGTATGTTGTGAGGTTTCTATTTTGATAATTTTATCGGGATACAATTTTTTTAAAAGATCTAGACGAAAACTTGTGAGTAACTTACCGATGCCTTGTCCGTGGTAATTGGCATCCACCATACCCCAAGATAACCCTGCCTGATTACTCATTTCGTCGAAAAAAATTCCGCCACAGCCCACCGGACCACCGCTAATTTCAACTACGTAATAATGATCGTCAATTTGATCCAAAAACTGTTCAAATTGTTGTAATTCCTCATTTGCAAAAAATTTAGGGAGATTTGTTTTGAAGATTTGGATACAGTTTTCTCTGTAAGCCGTCCTATATTTTGTGATTTGCACGATTGCCTTATATTTATTAGCGAATTTACCATAATCGACCAGATATAGTCAATGGTTAGTTTTAACCAAAAAATGACCAAGTCTCACATTTATCAGAAGTCTGATGTTCATTATGTGATATCAACTTTCATCGGCTTTAATAGTAATATCTTAAATTTGCAATAGACTCTTATGGAAAATATTTTTTAAGAGAATTAAATTAAAATTAAATATCAATGAAGATCATATCAGTAAGACAGAATCCGGAATATAAAGACAGAGCAATAAAGTATTTTCAGGAAAGTTGGTCGGAGATTTCGCCAGTTATTTATGAAGATTGTATTTCTAAAAGTATAGATGCAGTACAGTCTTTACCTCAGTGGTATCTATTGGAAAAGGATGAAATAATAATCGGGTGTGCCGGACTGATAACCAATGATTTTATAAGTAGAATGGACCTCTATCCCTGGATCTGTGCAATTTTTATAGATGAAGAGCAGAGAGGAAATGGCTACGGTTCCTTATTGATTGACAAAGCCAAAGAAGATACAAGATTACATGGATTTAAATATTTGAATCTATGTACAGATCATACAGATTATTATGAGAGATACGGATTTGAATATATAGGCCAAGGTTATCATCCGTGGGAAGAAGAATCGAGAATTTATCAAATTGAAGTATAAAGTGATGTCAATTATTTTTAACAGAAAGTATTATATTAAAATGGAAATAAATAAATTAGACAATCCAGCTTGGTATTCCTTAAGTGAAACTCATAAAGATTTCGTGATCGATTATAAGAATCAAAGAGCACAAATACAAAAATTGCTTCCTATCTGGGAATTACTTCAGAAATCTTGAGCAAAGTGAGAAAAAATATTGTTAAGAAAAAATGATAACGATTTAATGATTAAATTTAGAATTTGGAAAGTTTAGAAATTAAAAAAAATATACAAAAACCGGAAGACCAGAATCTGTCTTTCAGAGCATTTGATCTAACACAATCGAATCTTGAAAATTATTTTGAACCTCATAAGAAAGATCACTTTTGGATTCTGATGGTAGAAACAGGTGAGATAGGAATTCAGATAGAAAATCAGATATTTAATCTTGGTTGCGGTAAAATATCAATTGTTTTTCCTGAACAGATTTCTTTTATCACCAAAGTTTCTTCTGATATTTCAGGTAAAATTATTTTGTTTGAGGAAATTCTTTTTTGTTCTGATATTCTTAAAAATGAATTGCTTTCTTATAATGTAGATTTGGCGACTCATCTCAATTGTGTCTTTCTATCACCGTTAGAATTTGAAAAGTCAAAGAAACTCGTCGTTGATATTGAGAACGTTTATCTTGACCCAAGTCTTGTCCGAAAAGAGCAGGCTCGTTTTTATATCAAAATTTTCCTTCTTGGATTAATTGAGTTGGTTCACGGTCAGCATCCCGTTTTACAGCATGAAACGGATAAAACTTTATATATTCGATTTAAAAAAATGCTGAATGAACGCTACAAAAATGAGCGAACAGTGCAGTATTACGCATCAAAACTGGCAATCACTACCAAGAAGCTGAACAATATCACAAAAAAGCATTGTGATGAAACAGCAATCAATGCAATTCATAACCGTATTCTTCAGGAAATCAAAAGATTATTATTGTTTTCTGACCTTTCCCACAAGCAGATTTCATTGGAACTGGGATTCAGTTCGCCTTCAGCACTCAACAAATTTGTAAAAACCAAATTAAAAGAAACACCAACCGAGCTTCAGGAAGAATTGGCTCAAATTTATAACAGATAGAATCAATTATATAACACATACCTTTCTGACTGATCTACCTTTGTACTATAATTTTAACGTAAAATATAATACAGAATGAGCAAGTTATTTATTGCAGGGGAAGTATTCCACGGTGCGGGAAGTCTCGAAGAATTAAAAAATATCAAAGGTAAAAAAGCAGTTTTGGTAACTGGAGGAAGCTCGATGAAAAAAAGCGGGACTTTAGATAAAGCAGTAGCTTATCTGAATGAAGCGGGAATAGAAACCAAAAGCTATGAAGGAGTAGAAGAAGATCCGTCATCAGAAACCTGTTTCAAAGGTGCGGAAATGATGAAGGAATTTCAGCCGGACTGGATCGTTGGAATTGGTGGTTGTTCTGCAATCGATGCAGCAAAAATGATGTGGGTTTTCTATGAATATCCGGACGCAGATTTTGAAGCGATGATCAAACCTTTTAGTGTTCCTGCACTACGCCAGAAAGCAAAATTTATCGCAATTCCTTCTACAAGCGGAACAGGAACTGAAACTACAGGCCTTGCCGTAATCACAGACCGCGAAAAAGGCGTAAAATATCCAATCGTTTCTTACGAATTGACACCAGATGTTGCAATTATCGACGGTGAAATCTGCGCATCTATGCCGGCTCACGTCACTTCAAACACAGGATTGGATGCGTTGACACATTGCGTAGAAGCTTATGTTTCAAACATCGACAATAATTTTGCAGATGCTTTATCTAAGGGTGGTTTGAAAATCGTTTTTGAAAATCTGAAAGAAGCAGTACAGAATCCAAGTAATATCACGGCCCGTCAGAATATGCACGATGCATCTTTTATGGGAGGTTTAGCTTTCAACAACGCTTGGTTAGGAATTGTTCACTCATTATCTCACCAGGTTGGTGCTTTGTTTGGCGTTCCCCACGGTGCTTGTAATGCGATTTTCTTACCCAATGTGATTCGTTTCAATGCTAAAGAAAGCAGCCGTTTTCCTGATTTGGCAAAAGTAATCGGGAAAGAAACCACTGAAGAATTGGCTCAGGCAATTGAAACTTTAAGATCTGAAGTTAACAATCAGTCAGCAATCAAAGAATTTGGGATTTCTCAGGAAGATTGGGATAAGAATCTTGACTTTATGGCAAACAATGCATTCTTGGATCCTTGTACTGGTTTCAACCCTAGAAAACCAACCGTTGAAGAGTTGAAAGATATTTATAATGCTTGTTATGAAGGTCTTGTTTATTCCCAGGAAAAAGTTTTAAATACAGCTTTGTAAGTCAAATTAAACAATCCACTTTGTATAAGAGGCTGTCTCACTTTTGAGACAGCCTCATTTTAAATATGAGTCGGGACAAACAGCAAAAGAATTGTCTCGGAAATATGGATTTCATTATCAGACTTTGCACGATTGGAAAAAGAATTCACCACTATGTTAATTGAAAATGAAGATCCTCAGCTTTACGTTGAGGATTTTTTAATTTCTACTGATGGCTTTTCTTTGTATGGGATATAAATTTTGTATCTCTGCCACTTCTTGGGAATTCAAGTTGAAATCTAAAATCTCCGGGTTGTACAGGGGGCTGTCGATTCCCTTTAAATGATCATCGATAAATGATTCAAAATGTAAAACCCTGAATTCTTTTTTATATAACGTCGCTAATAAGGTGTTGACATCAACAATCAAGATTTTCTGTTTTCTGTTTTCGCTCCATATCGGTAAAGCAACTTTTTGACTATTATCACTCCATAGCACAGGTCCTGCTGTCCAGTCATTAATTTTTACTATTTTGTCTTTGAAAGTTAAGTATGAAATTCCACCAAGAGGTGCGCCCATTGCAATTTCATTCAGTATTCCATATTCAATTCTATATTCTTTGTTTGGAGATAAAAGGTTTTTATCTGTATTGGAAAAATTCCAGGCTGTAATGATTTTGTCAGTCATAAGTTGAGTGGTTTGATCAGTTACTCATTTTATACATTATCGGATGCTCTCAATTATAATTTATTATAATATAGAATTGGTCTACACATAGATTTTAACCTTTATTTTTTATGAATGATTTGATAAGGGTTTTAAATCGTACAGTTTTTTTGACAATTGGTATAATGATTAATAGCTCGGGTTAAGTTACACTCTTTATAATACAGAATATTGATCTTTACAAATTAGATAACCGTAGCTTAATACTTGGTATTTTTTTAAATGGTACATCACAAATGTTTTTTTCTTAAGATGACACTCTCAAGGTTGTTGCCAATCCAATTTTGTAATTAATTCGAAAAAATTACATAATTTGTAACGGTGGTACATATTATGGTTTTATTGCTAAACTATGCGTTGCAAGAATTTTTTATTTATTTCTTCCTTTATATAATTTTCATCTTCTTGATTTAGAAAACCTAAAGGCGCATATTCCGTATATTTCTTTTTGAAATTTTCGACCAATTTATTATATACTTTATCCTTTTCAACATATGGGGAATGATAATGGTCAATTTTTTCAAATTCTCTTTCGATATCGTTGAAAAATATTTGAAAGTAGATTCTGTCATTAATTTCTCTTTTCCAGTTTAGAAGCCAATTAATCTGACTTGCTATGGTGTTTGTATTTTCAGGATATCTCAAGTCTTGTTTTAAGAAAAAACGAGGATGACCGTTTGTAAACTTACAAACAAGATCATAATCTTTACCCATTCTTTTATTAAAATCTGAAAGATTGAGCTGAGCCATTTTTAGATTTTCTGCGTTTTTATCGATTGTTTCCTGAGGGATGTCGTTTTCAAAAGAAATTATATTCACCGCTAAATATTTTTAAATAATGTACTGAGCAAATTGTAGTCCGTTAGCTTTTTACTTTATAAACTAATAACAAAATTTTCATAAAATAGTTGCCTTTGAGGTTACCCGATTTTCTATAGCAAATATATTCCGTTGCCCCTGCGGAAAGAAATCTTTTTGGGTATCCGTAATTGGAGATTACAAACCCTCCACAAAAATATTTCAAGCTTTATCAATGTGCTTTCTTATTGTTTTCAAGGAATTGATTGCAGTTTTCCTTGTGCCTGCCTGAATGGTAATCTGCATAGAAAAGTCAGAAACCTCACAAGATGCAAATACAGTTCATTTATTGAATTTACATAAGAACACCTTTCTTTCTGCAATTCTGGAAACCACAGGCAATATCAGTTTTTATTTCTACAGGGATGAAGAAGTTCATTTCGGACTGCCTGTACTTCCAAAAATTTATAACAAAAAAGTAACGACCATTGAGAAGGAAGACATTTACGCCTGTACTTACTGCGGTTATTCCGCATACTTGGAAAGATCTGTAAAGGTTTGTGAACGTTGTGAGAGAAAAGAGTGGGTTAAGGCAATTAAAACTTTGAGACTTACCTGATGTAGATTGTCTATTTATTACCTCAAAATCTTTGGCAGACAAATTGTTAGTTGTAGCACAAAGCAGATAATAAAAATGCTTTTAATTTTAACCCACCAAATAATTATTATGAAAAATTCAATTCTTACATTGTTAGCAGTTGCTGCCATGGTATCTTGCAACAAAAAGGATTCTGTTTCTACAAACAGTTCCGTAGATTCAACGGATATGTCTTCAACAGCTCCAATGGATTCCCCACAGACTCTTAATGATTCTGCTACAGTTTCAAGTACAGTTCCTGATGCAAAAGCATTAAGTACTCAAGACAAAACTTTTGTTGATGCTGCTGCTAAAGGGGGAATGATGGAAGTTATGATGGGAGAACTTGCTGCTGCAAATGCTACCAATGCTTCTGTGAAATCTTTAGGGCAAATGATTGCAAAAGATCATAAAGCTGCCAACGAAGAACTAAAAAAATGGGCGGGAAGTGTAAATTACTCCTTACCCGCATCCTTAGACGCTTCACAACAAAAGATGCATGATGATCTAAAAGTAAAGAAAGGAGCCGATTTTGACAAGGCTTATGTCGACATGATGGTTAACGATCATAAAAAAGATATTGCAGCATTTAAAAAGGAGTCAACAGATGGTACAGATGCTAACGTAAAAGCATTTGCAACTAAAACACTTCCGACTTTGGAAAACCATTTGAAGGAGTCTGATAAAGTGAAGTCTGCTCTGAAATAATTAAAATTTATTTAGCAATAAAAGTAAGCTGTCAAAAATGACAGCTTACTTTTATTGCTTGTAAACATTATGATAATTTAAATGGCAGAACTTGTCATTAATCTTAATCATATTTAATTGAAAGAGTTCTCTTTGTATATTGCACCACGAATAAAAATAAAAAGAATGTCAATAAATCAATCTCCGCCGGACGGAGGGATGTTCTATAAGGAAACAGATATGAGTCAGCTTTTTCCTGAGCCTTTAAATGCAGTTACTGCGATTTTTTTTCTCATCACAGCTATTTTTTGGACTATTAGAATCAAAGATAATTTTAAAGAGTATCCATTTTTAGTTTATTGCTTGATATTATTATACATTGGTGCTATTGGTGGAACGTTTTATCACTCATTCCGACAATGGTCGGTATTTATTGTGATGGATTGGCTACCTATTATGTTGCTATGCTTGTCTGCAGGATTTTACTTTATAGCGAAGAGCACCAAATTGTTTTATGCTGTCTTTGTAGTTCTTGTATATATAATTCTCATGTTTGCTTTAAGAAACTGGATTTTGCTTGATAATACATCTCTTTTTATCAATTTAAATTATGGAATGATGGCATCATTTGTTCTCGTCTCGGTTTTACGATATTTAATTTATACGCAATGTAAAGCCGGGAAATGGGTGGGATTTGCATTACTGTCATTTGCTTTTGCACTTACTTTTCGTATCGCTGATAAGTGGGAGTGGCTCAATATCGGAACACATTTTTTATGGCATACTTTCGGGGTAATAGCGACATTTTGTATGTTTAATTATATCTATCTTACGCAGAAAATTGCAAATAGAGCTTAAGTCCTTAACTTTTAGCTTCTGGTAATTTAAATCTTTTTTAGTGCGGAAGCTTTATGGGCTGCTTTCTTTCCCGTTTTTTCGCTGATGACTTCATACTGTGGCTCAGCCTCAGATGCCCGTCTTTGTCTATTCATAAAAACAAAATCTTTGGTATGAACTGTAGTTATAATACCGTGTGTTTCACCATTCTGAAACCTCCACTTTACATGGTCTCCTTTTTTTAACATAATTGCTGTATTTTCTTAATATGGTTTAGATATATCAAAAGACATACTAAAATAATTACTTCATCATCGACTTCCCGCAAAAGGATCAAGAGAGCTGATTATTATTAATCTCTTTAAATGAACTTAGATTTTAAAATTTACCCTAGATTTTTCTTTTCGTTTTCCCAAAATTTATCCATAATTCTTTTTGTCTCTGAATGACTTTTCAGCATTACGATCTCACCAGTTTCATCAACGGTATAATGGTCTTTAAACGCATCAGGCATTGCATTGTATTGAATGTTTACCTGCTCCAAAGTTTCTTTAAAACATTTGTAATTGTATTTGTGAACCAAGAAGGGTAAAGCATTTTTTCCTCGTAAAAGTTCATATTCCTGATAATTGTACGGTGTTGTTTGCTGTCTTTTTGCTAGTGATTGGTTGAATTTTTTTAGCAGTAAAATAATTTCTTTTTCTTCAATAAATTGTGAAAGTCCCCGCAAAGCGTAAATTTTCATATCCAGATAGCGCTCTTTTTTGTAGGAGCTGAGAAAGAATTCCTTTAAGGCAGAAAAGTTAAAATCATACAACAATTTTAATATTTTATTTCGGATGTCGAGATGTTTTGTGGACTGGTAAATGGTTGTAAGGAATTCTGCATTGTTATCGGTGATTATGTTCTTGTCCAAATTGAATAACGCATTTCGAAATTCGATGTCCTTCTCATTATATTTTTCTGTTGTTAAAATCTCCGGTAATTTATTAATCATCATGTATGAATAAATTTGAAATTTTTGATAGCATTATACACTTTGAATGTGAAACAATTAGTTTATTAAGTTTAGTATAGGAGTAGTAAGATGAAATTAAAGATTTTAAAAACATAAAAAAATAAAGTATGTAAAGGCAATGACCTATAAACTGCTGATGCTCCAGTAATTACTATCTTTATTTTTGTTAAATCTTGTTCGGCCATTTATTGCAAAACCTGTGTTTTTAACTGTGTCAGCATCAGCTTTTCTATCGAAATTACTTTTCCAGATTTTAAAAAGACTATCAAAAGTTCCACTGACTCTGACTATATCAAACCCATCAGCTCTTCGTTCAAATCTGATTGTAAACAGATCTTTTTCATTTTTAGGATTAACAAATTGGTAATTGTTGTAACCCCAGTCAAAACTATTTTTATCTGCCACATAGTTAACTTCGGTTAACCAGATAAAGCTTTCCACATGTTTGATCAATTTAGCTGAATCTAATTTGATAAATCGGCTTTGAGCATGTGATATAAAAGATGCGAATGCAAAAAATATAATTAGCTTTTTCATAAACTGGGATTACTGTTTTATAGGAAGCTTCACATTACGCACATATCGTCAAAAAAATAGTTTTAGATTGCTGAACTGAATCAAAAAATCACTCCTAGATTGGAGTGATTTTATGTTTAAATGAGTTTTTATTTCTTGGTGAATTTTGTTGTAAAAGCGGAATGGTTGGTGTTGACTTTTATGATGTACGTTCCTGTGTTTAAAAATGATACCGAGATCTGGTTTTTTCCTGAAGTATCTTTTAAAACTAATTTTCCCAAGAGATCATAAACCTCCAATGATTTAATATTTTCTGTTGTAGAAACATGAAGGAAATCTGACGTAGGGTTAGGATAAATATGTACTTTTTTATCCTGAGATATTTCGGATGTCGACAGATTATCAGCATTTGAGATTTTGATGTTATCTACAGTAAATCCAGAATCGTAATCATCAAAAGCGAAATCGATGACTTGAAAACCGCTTGCACTGGTCAGAAAGTTTTTGCTTCCCACGGATATATTATTCACGAAATATTGCACGGTGTGAGTGCCCATATTAACAATCATTTTAAAATTATACCATACATTTGGTGAAACATCAATGGAAGTTTCTGTTACATCATCCATAATACCGTCATAAATGGCAACATTTCCCTGCTCATAATCGATGACAAAAGCGCCAAGTATCGTATTTGAGTTATCCCTAACAGACATAAAGTAGTCAGATTCATCAATAGCGGATATTTTGAAGTCAAACGAAAATTCGGTCTTTGCAAAGCCGTTAACATTCTTTTTTATTCCACCATCATTTATGGTGTTGGTAGCTAATACGTTCGCAGAATTGGTTCCCAAAGTTGATGTGGTATTGATAATTGCTGCATTATTGGGAGTAGCACTTCCATAAGAAGTCCAGCCTTGTTGATTATTGATATCTCCCAATACAAAGCCTTCGGAAGATTCGAAAGAAATGTCTTGGCTAAATACAGAAATGCTTAACGTGAAAGTCACGATTAGAGAGAGTAATTTAATTTTCATATATTTTTTTTTATTATTAATTAAAAGTGAACTACGAACAGTTCAGAATTAGGTTTTGAGTGTTATTAAGCTACTTGTTTTTCAGCAATAAAACTAACAAAATAATTCATACCATAAAGAAAAATTTTCTTTTTTAATAATTCACTTTTATGACTGTGAATTATCATTAATCCTTCGAATGATCAGTAGGCTCTATTTGGATTGGTAAGTTTGATACTAAGGGTAGTTGATTCGCAAATACTAAATAGAGGTAAATGGATGACTTTGACTATCGGTCTTGTTTCCGCAGCAAATTCTGGTTTTTTTTGAAGTGGGTTTTGGCAATGGTACTGCATTATTATATAAATTATGCTGAAGCAAAAAGTAAAAGCAGCTTTCATATGTCTTGGTTTTTTCTACGGTAAAATCGAAACCTAATCTGAAAGTTCATAAGTTGTATTTTTGGTGAAAATTCAAGGCAAAACCTTATTTGCTGCTATACGGTTGATATTTATGATTGATTGATTTTAACGAAAACATATCATCGACCGTTACTGCAGAAAAGACCGTTGCTTTTTTATTATATTGCGCTCAGCTTTTTATCTTTAGTTTTTCGAAAATTCGTGGATACTACCTGCTCAGGTGTCAGTTTAAGATTTCCATTAAAAAAACAAAATATTCGCCAATTCATCGAAAAGTTAGGATGCAAATTTTTTGTAAGAATTTAACAATCAACTCATCAAAATAAATTTTATATTAGTAGTATCATAAATGGCGTTATGAAGTTATATAAATCAGATTGACGCAATTTGCAAATTTGAAATTTAGCAACCATTTTGAAACAGAATCTAAAGATCTAAAATTTTTAAATTAAATACAGAAAAATGAGAAACAGTATTTATACTTTGTTATTATTATTTTTATTCACAAGCGTTGACGCTCAGGAATATTTAAAATTAATAAGTGAAGCTGATAAATTATATGAAACAAAAGATTACAAGAGGTCTACTGATTTATATGATAAAGCTTTTAAAATTGAAAGCAGCAATCCAAATCACTTATATAATGGTGCATGTGCATCCTCTTTAGCAGGAAATACAAAAAAGGCATTTAAATGGTTGAACTTATCAATAGAAAAAGGTTGGACAAATCTAAAGCACTTAAATTCCGATACTGATTTAGAAAATTTACATTCAAAAAAAGAATGGGGAGAAACAATTGAAAAGTTAGAAAAAAAATTAGAGTTAATAGAAGCAAATTACGACAAACCATTAAAGGCTGAATTATTGACAATTCTTGAAGAAGACCAAAAATATAGAATCCAAATGGATGAAACTCAAAAAAAATTCGGTCAGGATTCTAAAGAAATGAATAACCTGTGGAAAATAACAAATCAGAAAGACTCAATTAACTTATTAAAAGTAAAAAAAATATTAGATGAAAAAGGTTGGGTTGGCAAAGACAAAGTAGGCGCGCAAGCCAATAGTGCATTATTTCTTGTCATTCAACATTCAGATTTGGAAACTCAAAAAAAATATTTATCAATGATGAAAGAAGCTGTAAAAAAAGGAAATGCAAATCCAAGTTCTTTGGCTTTATTAATTGACAGAATAGAAATCAGAGAAGGAAGAAAACAAATATACGGAAGTCAAATAGGAACAAATCCAAATACTAAAACTCCATATGTTTTACCTTTAATTGATCCTGACAATGTAGATAAGAGAAGAACCGAAGTTGGTCTGGATTTAATCTCTGATTATGTTAAAAATTGGGATTTAATTTGGGATGTTGAAAAATATAAAAGTGAATTATCCGAATTAGAAAAATTAAATAAATAGAAAAAACGCCTGTTAGCAGCAGTTTGTAAAAAATGGGGTGTTAGGTTTAATTAATTTGGTTTTGTGTTAATCGAATGTTAGAATTTCTTCGCCACTTCTGCAATCTGCAAAATGTTAGAGAATAAGATTTAATCTCAGCAAACAATAGGATAAAGATGTAAGCTTTGCGAAATGATGGAGTCAAGACAGATTTTGTTTCAGGCTGCTTTACATAAACATGTATTTGCTCCGGGTTTATTTTTTATCGTCTACATATTTGCGTGCATTGGTGTTGTCCGGATTTAATTCTAAAGATTTTCTATAATTAATAATCGCTTCTTTTCGGTTTCCTAAAGTTTCTAGAATTTCACCATAACTATCATATACATTCCAACTTTTAGGGAATAGAAGTGTGTTAAGCTTAAAGACCTGCAATGCTTCATTTTTTTTATTCTGTTCCAATAACTGATAACCCCAAGTGTTCACCTCGTCCTCCTTTAAGGAATAATTTTGATTTGCCTGATATAATTTCCTATAAACATTATAAGGGTTTTGATATTTATTTTTTATAAGATTTTGGCGTAATAATTTCAAATTTTTACTGAGCCCAAAACCATTTTTCACTTTCATATCAGGGAAATAGTATCCTGCAATTTCATCTACAAACCATTCTGGATTTGAACCTTGTAGATTCGTTAATACGACAATAGATAAACTATCTTTTGGATACACAAATAAAGTAGAACGCATTCCTCCAACCGGTGCTACGGCAGGATGTTCCTCTCGTTCAACAGTTGGCCACCCTAAAGCATAGCCATTTGTCAGTTTATTGAATCCTCCAATTTCCCCGTTGTTTAATTTTGTTGTAGTAAACATTTGATTGATGCTTTCTTTATTTTTTAATAGCTTTCCTTCTTGTAAAGAGATAAGCCATTTGCTTAAGTCTTCGGAAGTGGAAATAATCCCAGTTGCAGTTCTGAAAAATAAAGGAAATGAAGTATATGAATTGTGCAATTTTCCATCGTTGATCCATTTCCCACCATCATTAAAAATTGTTGAATAAGAGTTGGAGTTATTAGGAATAATATCACTAGAATCACCAAATCGGGTAGAAACCATGTTAGAAGGCTTAAATTGATTTTCTTCTATGAATTGTGTAAAATCTTTACCGCTTAACGAATTAATAATTCTTCCTAAAATATAATAACCGGTTTGATTGTAACTGAATTTTTCACCAGGCTTAAATTCCATTGGCAATTTCTTAACCGTTTCCCAGTTTTTACTTTCCAAACCGCCTCCCAATACTTGTTCCCTTTCATCTATATTGTTTGGAAGTCCGGAAACATTGCTTAATAATTGTTTGATTGTTATTGATTTCCAATTTTCAGGAATATCAGAAATATAAGAAGAAATGGGATTATTAACATTTAGCTTTCCCTGCTCTTGCAATTGCATAACGGCAACCCCCACAAAAGCTTTAGTCATAGAATTAATAGAAAAAGTTGTTTTAGAATTTGTTGGTACTTTATGCTCTATACTTGCGAAACCATAATTCGTTAACTTATCTAATTTGCCATTTTTGATTATAGCTAATTGAATTCCAGGTATTTGTAGCTGTGTCATCTTTGCGTTGATAAAAGTATCAATGCTGTCAGAAGTATTTTGAGCTATTAATTCATATGAAAACAATGTTACAACAAGTAAAAATATGGTGTTAATAGCTTTTGATATTTTTTTCATTTCATTTCATTTTTATTTATTAGTATGACAGCTATGAACTACATGATGTTACATCGCCATTTAAAATACAGCTAATTTTCAAATTGATACATTTCATCATCTCAATTTACATAAATTTAATAAGCTATTACCGCCGTTATGGTAAGATTTTTTTGATGGGATAGCTATTAGCTAATTACAAATGTTTTTCATGTTAAGTTTTGTTTGGATGACGAAAGTTTTATTCCTTTTATAGTGATATATTTTATTCTTTCATGAGTGTTGATGTTTATTAGTTTGAAAATTTCAATTCCTAAAAATTCTGGGCAATTGGATATTTATTATTTTACTGTCATATTTTCCAGACTAAGTTTCGCAATGTCCTTTACCAATTGGGTAGGAGAATTGCAGTCGCAGTTGCTGAATCCTAAAACATAAATGTCTTCACTTGGAATATACACCGCCATCGATTTGAACCCAAAGATGCTTCCGCCGTGCTCTCTTGTAGCAATTCCGTTGATGTTTTTCAGATGCCATCCGTAGCCGTATTCAATTTCTTTTCCGTCATTAAGCTGGTATTTAGTAAAAGCTTTTGTCTCTCCCTTTGAAGTTAATAATAGATTTTCATTTAAGGCATTCTGCCATTTTAGCATATCATCCAAAGTAGACATTAACGATCCTGAAGCAAACGGAACACTAAAGTTAATTACCGTTTTATTAACATAGCCGTAGTCTTTTTTATGATAGCCGTAAGCTCTGTTTTTAATAATTTTTCGATCGGTTGCGTAATAAGAATTGATCATTTCAACCTTATCAAATATATTTTTTTTAATAAAATCTTCATAAGTTTCTCCTGAAACAATTTCGATAATGTAGCCTAAAATCACATAACCCGAATTATTATATTCAAACTTTTCACCGGGAGCTAAATCAACTGGCTCGTTTTTGAAAAAGTTGACCATTTGTTCGGGCGTCATTTCCTTTTGCGCAATGTCTTGCAAGGTTTTCATTTTTGTGAAATCCCTAATTCCGGAAGTATGGGTCAAAAGGTTATGAATAGTGATATTGTTCCCATTCGGATAGCTCGGAATGTATTTCGAAATGGGATCACTGACTTTTAGTTTTCCCTGCTCTTCGAGCATCAGGACTGCAATAGCGGTGAACTGCTTTGTCATAGATCCGATCTGGAAAACACTATTGGTGTTCAGTTTTGCATCCAGTTCGAGATTAGCCATTCCGAATGCTTTTTGGTAAACAGGTTTACCTTTCTGAGCTACCATGAAAATGCCTCCAGGTCCATCAGCTTCTTTAAATTTCGACAGGATAAGACTGTCAATTTTTTGATCTAATTTTTGGGCATTCAGTGAGAATGCCAGCATGAAAATAGAACAGAGTACGAATAACTTTTGCATTGTGAGATGTATTTAATGCAAAGATATGTTAATAATTTAATACTATGTAATACAAAATAGTAAATGTATTTTATTATTTAACTATAAACAGAATATCCGTCTGCTTTTTGACCATATAAGCAAATTTCAAAGTTGTGTATTATATCCTAAGCTACCTGATTTTCTATGGCAAATATATCCGTTGTCCCTTCGAAAAAAAATGTTTTTGGGTATCCGGAATCAGAGATTTCAATCCCTCCAAAACATTTTAAGCTTTCATCAATGTTCTTTCTTATTGTATTCAACGAATTGATTGCAGTTTTCCCTGTGCCTGCCTGAATGGTAATCTGTATAGAAAGGTCAACCTCACAGGAAGCAACTGTAGGTCATTGAAATTTTAATCCTTATTAATGCTCTTGATAAATCAGTTCGTTCTGTTATAATAACATAAGCTTATTAAATATTACGATGGCCATCGGATTATTCTGAAAATCATCCTATTTGTTCTTACACCTGTAAAAAATAAATTATTTTCAAATAAAGCGAACCAGCTAACTGAGAAAAATCGTTTATTAGAACAAAAGCATATAATTGGTGGCGATATAAATTTCATTTACGAAAATTAATCCCAGAAAAAGCCTATTGCAAATTCGGATCATAAAATTGAAGAGAGGTCCTGCAGTAAATTTGCTGGAATTTAACCGATACAACTAATATGCTCATTGATCTAGATTTACTCAGTGCCCACGGAGGTACTATTCATACCTATGACTCTCATGATTATATATTTCAAATAGAAGAAACACCTAGGTGTTATTATCAAATAGTTTCAGGAGATGTAAAATTAAATTACACCAATGAGGAGGGTAAGGAACTGATTCAAAGCTTTCTGACTAAAGGAGAAAGCGTCTGTGAATTGCTTCTGTTCGTTGACGAAAAATACCCTGTAAATGCTGTTACAATTTCTGATTGCACCATTATGAAAGTACCGAAGGCAGAGTTTATACAGATGTTAGATGAACATCCTCATGCAGCAGTCGATGTCCGGAAATATATATCGAAAACGCTATATAACAAATTTATTATGATGCAGAATATTGCATCTACTTCCGCAGAACAACGTATTAGAGGTACCTTAAAATATTTTAAAAGTTTTTTTCCGGATAAAACTCCATTTTCATATGAAGTCAAGCTGACAAGACAACAGTTTGCGTCAATTACCGGATTACGTACAGAAACCGTTATCAGAACTTTGAAAAAACTTGAAAAAGAGGGATTTGTAAAAATAGAAGATCGGAAGGTGTACTTTTAAATAAAACGAATACTGTTTTTTTGCGCAGACTCAAACCAAATGTGGAAGCTGCCAAAGAATATGACTCAATATGGACATTAGATATATGACTGCTGGTCTAACATTCTAATTACATGGATCGCGCATTGGTCAAAATGGATGATACATTTAGGTTAGGGTATGTTTGTGGCATTATGCAGGCCAAAACTGGGTCTTTTTACAGACACCGTGGTGGCATCTTTGTGCAAAGTGATATATATATCCTAGATAGCTTATTAAAACTAATCCCGTTTCAAATACTTACACTAAAAAAATCTCGGCCATTTTATACAATGTGCAAATAGATTATGATGACACAAGAGTCACTAAAAGTCAATCTTGGTTTACTAAATTAATCTTCTCTCTTTTGCTATCACAGCGAGGTGGAAAAGAGTTTTAGCACCGCATATTTTTCTCAGTTTTGTAAGTCTTTTTTCTATGTTACTTTTACTGGCAACGATTGATTCGTTGTCTGAAAGTTGCTTAGGGATTTCACCGATTTTTAAACCTTGTGATAAGTATGTTAGTATAAGAAGATCTAATTTTTCCATTCAGCAAATTTAAAAATAATTATGTTCTGTCGAGTCCAATTATACTAGAGCTAATACGCTCAATTTATTATTTTTTTTAAACTATATGACAAATAATTTTCTCCAGCGGGCAACAGTATTTCTACTTAAACTGTAATGCATTGCAAGTTGCGTATTACTTAATTTATTTTTCTTCTGATACTGCAGTATTTTTAATATGGTTTCCTTATTATAAGAGCGGTGTCTTTTATCAAAGTTCCAACTTTCTGCTGTGGCTTCACCAAATATGATCGTGTTGAGCTTGATCACATCTAAATGTGTTAATATATCATTATGTAATATATTTTCACAATATTTTTTTTTATCTGGATATCTGCTGTTCAGTATATCACCATAAATTCTTTTATAATCAGGCATCTGTCGTTTAACATTAATTTTTATTATATTCTGTTTTTATACTTATTGATCCACCTATTTAGTGTTGATTTTGGAATTTTGTAATCTTCAATTACTTGAATCCTTGTTTTTTCTTTATTCTCTATCACATCAAGAATATAAAATATAACATCCTTCGTATAAAGGTTCTTTCTAAACAGTGGTAATTCAGTATTCACCTTCTGTTGAGTGTCAAATCCCTTTGGAGAGGTATATAGTATTAGGTGTTGCGAAAAAAGGCGAAAAAAATCGTATTCTAAAAGCTTACACCACTTCAGTAATGCTTTTGTCTCCAAAGTTTCCTGTTTGTACATATTTTCAATTTCAGCTTTCTGCAAATTCATGTTACTACAAATTCTGTCTAAATCAATACCTATTTCATTAACACGTTTGTATATAATTTCACCTATATGAATATCTTTTAAATCCGTTTTCATTAAAATTGTAATATGTAATTATTTCTCCTTAATAGTTGTTCATCAATCTTATATTTCTCTTCTTCAAAAAATGGAAAAGTTTCGACAATATAACATGTTTCGAGTCAAATTTGTTTATATTTTTAAGTTTGTATTAGTAATCAGATATATTAAACTCTCACCACTAAGTTTAGGAGGTGCCTTCAATAGAATATACCAAAAAAAAGAACTTTCATTCTGCTTTTGCAATTGCCTTTTTTTGCATTGCTGATAAATGCATTATACAAATTTTAAAAATAGGGAAGGCGTTCCTGTATATTCTTATTACTTTCGAACCAACATTCATTTGAAAATGCTTTTATTTATAAATGTTCTAAAAAGTGTTCACTGGTGCATGGTTTAATATTTTTTGTGATAAATGGTATAATAATATGCATTTAGTAAAAGTGATTCTATAGTATTGTGCACTACCGATCTAAATAATGATGTATCTTTTATTGAAAATTTTAAAAGTCGCTCGATTGCAAGCAACGTGCTATGTTTGTCATTACAGAAATGGGAAGCAACAACGATATGACATCGATCATTTGAGAAAATTTCTAAATTTAATAACATGTTGTCTTTCGTAGAATTTTTATAAAATGTTGGTGAAAAAGCAATAATATATAAGTTTTTTGTATCATTATTTACTAACTCAATTGTTTTCTGAGGTCCTAGCAATACTGTATTTCCTCCATCAACGTGATAGAGCTTATTGTTAACTTTAATCTGTAAATCGTCTATTGTCAGTAAAATAGAATTAAATTGTAACGTTGTAAAAGTAGATGTGTAATTGTTTCTCTGAATTATTTGTGAGAAACAATTGAAGCTAAATCCATCATTAAAGATTCGACTTGATAATTCGATCATATTTTCAACTTTATTTACGGTGAAAAGGTATTTTCATTTTAGGCTGCTTGCAAATGCTAGTACAATACTCAAACTTCTTTGCTTACAAAAAGTTTTTTCCGAAGAAATTTTACAAACAGCGAAAATTGATGTTTTAAGTAGATCATATTATTAGTTTTTAATTTTTTTAGATTTATTATAGAATCATAGAAAGAGTTATTATAAAAAAATAATTTTATCTGTGACTCTACTGGTATGTTATTGCTGGACTTTTTTATTTAACAGTTTGGTTTTAAAGAATTTTCTATTTTGCGATAGTCACTACTTTTGAGGTTTGTAATTTTTAGCTTGATTTTTATAATTCTGCTTTTCTCTTTAACAATAATATCAATTTTAAGAAGGTCAGATTTTAAGAAATTTTCTTCTATTTTTAATCTTGTAATGTTAGTAATCGGAAATTCGACGTAAGGAGATATAATGCCTCTTTTAAATGGGTGACAGTATTTAATACTAAACGTAGATCCTATATTTTCAAATTGAAATATTCTTAAATTTCTAAGGGAATTAAAAATGATAATAGTTAATATTACTATCACTATTATGAATGGAACTCTTAAATTGTATTTTATTAAAGATTTAAGAACAATACCTACAACTGTTGCGCAAAAATTGAAAGCAAGCATAACTAACAGAAAGTTCATTTTTCGAACTATACTCTTTTTATTAGTGACAAGCATGAAAATATTAGTTTTTTAGTTTTTAGAAATGGTAATGTAGAATACGTTTAATCCATTTCGAAAAGTGTTGATTTATAGATTAGTATTTAGCTTTACTAATTGGTTTTAAATTTAAAAAAGGATGCTAAAGTTTAATATGTATAGTGATGTCATAATCTATGGGCTAAAAATTATAGGTGATAATGTTTTAACCTTGATTTTTGCTTTTGCCCGAAATAAATATCCCGCTCAATGATACACATAAATCTATTTTTTGTAGTTAAAAATCTTGTTAATACACATTTGTAGTCCTATCTAGACTAC